>Ga0209771_1000582_pt1 | contig 24497 bp, 35 predicted proteins | sample SaaInl59LU_5_DNA_FD_184639 | JGI IMG/M metagenome (GOLD analysis project Ga0209771, IMG submission 184639) | Marine microbial communities from expanding oxygen minimum zones in the Saanich Inlet - ESP_59LU_5_DNA (SPAdes) (version 2) | ecosystem: Environmental > Aquatic > Marine > Intertidal zone... | reverse complement strand
ATGCAACAAATGAAGAAATCATTGAATCATTGGTTTTGAAATCAGGAGGTAAACAAGCGTACTTGATGACGGGAGTTAAAACACTTTTGAATGGTCAAGCAACATTTGCACCAAAGGATGACACATTCGATGGTTGGATCCACACATTGATTGGTTACATTGGTGATTTGAATCCAAATGCATTAGAGCAATTAAAAGCATATACAAATGGTGCTGAAATCACTGCGGTTCTTGAAATGAAATACATTGGTTCAGATGGAACAGGTTCATCAAGATACAAAGTATTCGGATACGATCAAGGAATGGTCCTGACTGAAGCGGTATTTGATGCAAATGTAAACGGAGGTCTACCATTCACACTATCAAACAAAGATGGTTTTGAAAACAATGGATTCCCGTACGCATTCTTTATCACTGATGATTCGACAACAGAAGCAGCAGTGACTGCATTGTTGACTCCAACACCATAATAATGGCGGATATCTTAAAAAAAGATATCAATGAAGTAATGAGGTCAGCAGTTCTTTTAAAAGAATTGTCTGACCTTTATTTTGATACGTTTAATGAACGGATGAAGTTAGGATGTCCGGCGTGTTACACGAATGCCTATATCAGATTAAATTCGTATCTTTACAACAAAAAAAAACAGATTAAGATGGAAAAGAACACACAGTTTGAATTGTCGGTTTCCAATATCAGAAAACACAATTCAAGAGAGATTCACACAAATGATACTTTGACTGATAAGATAGCAATTGACTATTTGAAACAAAACAAAGCAAGAATTGTTCATTTCAAAAGATATCCTGAAAATTGGGAAGAATTGTTGGTTGCTAAAAAACCAAGAAAAAAGAAGGTTGCTAAAAAGAAAGAAGCATTCAAGACTGAAGGAGAATGATTTCAGGATCAACAAACATATCGAACAACAAACCATCCTTTGACAAAAGGAAAGGGATATTTAACTACGGAGAAGATAACAATTATCCAAATGAAGTTAAGTCAGTTATTGATAATTCTGTCAGTGCATCCGCTTGTGTTGCTTTGATAAAGAAATTCATCAAAGGAAAGGGTGTTGAATTTGATTTCTTTGTGAACAAGGATAACGATTCTGTGAATGATGTTGTTTCAAAGGTTTCTGAAGATATCGGATATTTCAATGGGTTTGCCTTGCATATTGGATACAATGAACTTGGATTGATTTCATCAATTAAACATATTCCATTCAATTGGGTAAGATGGGGAAAGGATGATGTCAATGGGTACAAATCAAAGTTGAAGTTGTCAAAGAATTGGCATGATAAGAAGGAACCAATTTCAGAATTCGATGTTTACAATCCGGATGTTGCATTGACTCAAATTTCAAAGGTTGGAATCAATGAATTCAAAGGGCAGATATTTTATGCTGAATTGGAATCGGGAATATATCCAATGTCATTGGTTCATCCGGCGATCAAGGATGCTGATAGTGAGTTCAAATCCTCTAAATTCAAAAATAACCTATTAAACAAAGGGTTTTTGAACAACTTGATTGTTGTCACAAAAAAATTTGAAAGCCAAAGACAAAAAGATGCATTCCAATCCAATTTCAAGAGTCAACTGGGTGTTGATGGGCAAGGTGTGTTTAATCATATCGAAGCAGATTTGAATAGTGATGAATTGGATAAGGAAATCTTCTTCAAGGAGGTCAACACCAATGTCAATGATAAGTTGTTTGAGTACACTGACAGAAAAGCAAGTGAGAATGTTATCAAAGCATTTGGAGTGCCTCCTGCATTGATTGACACATCTAATTCAAGTGGTATCTTTGGAAATAGCGGTGAGTTGATTAAACAAATGCGTGTGTTTTTGCAAGAAAAAACAGAGCATTACAGAATGTATATTGATAGAGTGTTTTCTGATTTCTACAAAAATTCAAGCAGTGAAGTAATGAGGTCAACAGATTTTGAAATCCAAAAACTAATTGAAGAATGATTGATTTGATAATTGATGCAGCGGATTTGGCGAATTACAAAGATATTTCTTTGCATACACCAACCACACGAATAAACGAATACATCAGAGATGCACAGGAGCAAGATTTGAGGTTGTTGTTGGGCAATTCTTTTTATTTTGATGTGCTTGCTAACCTTGCAAATCCAGTTTATTCTGACTTATTGAATGGTAGTGACTTTCAGAAAGATTCATGCACATGGACACAACAAGGTTTAAAGGCAGTTTTGGTTGAATTTGCTTGGGGAAGATACACATATTTTGGTGTGAACAATGACACACCATTTGGAAACACTGTCAAATTGAGTGATTTCAGTCAAACCACAGATTCAAAAGATAGGAAGGATATTTGGGAGCAATCCAAACAAAGGGCAAACAGTTACTTTGATGTGATTCGCACATATTTGTGTGATGCTGGATTCGATGTGTGGGATAATGGATGTGATTGCACAAATGTGAAAGGCAGACATTTAAGAGATGAGTGTACTACCATTAAAAATAATGGATTCAATTATAGCTTAATAAAATGATTGATTTATCCAACATTAAAGAGTCATTTGTTGCTTTGTGTATGATATTTACTACATTTGTTGCACCAATTCAGGGAATGGTTTTATTGGTTGTTATGGCGATTTCCATTGATACTACTTTGGGAATATACAATGCAATAAAAAACAAAGAATATCAAAGTGACAAATTGTTCAATGTTGTTGTTAAGACTTTCTTTTATTCGTTCAGCATATTATTTGCTTTCATTGTTTCAAAAGAAATATTTGAAGGTGAATTGTTTGGAATAAAGTTTTTAAGCGTGAAATTGGTTACTGCCTTTTGGATATACATTGAGATGAAATCAATTGATGAAACAAGCCAAAAGTTAGGAAACAAACCATTCATTGAGATTGTCCGGAATTTATTGAAAAGAGCAAAGGAAATTAAAAAAGATTTAAACGAGATTAAAAAATGACAATAATTTTGGATGCTGGTCATGGTGGAATGATTGATGGAGTTTATCAAACTGCTGGTAAAAGGTCACCAATTTGGGATGATGGCTCACAATACTTTGAAGGAGTTGGAAATAGGCAAATTGTTGATAAATTAACCGCTAAATTAACCGCTGAAGGGATCAATGTATTCAATGCAAACCCATCGGAAGCGGATATGAAGTTGAGTGAACGAGTTAAATTGATAAACAATGAAATCAAATCAAATCCTGACACTGAATTCATTGGTATTTCTGTTCATTCCAATGCATTTAGAGATGGAAGGGCGAATGGGTGGAGTGTTCATGTTTCAAACAATTGCAGTGTTGATTCTTTGATCATGGCAGATTCTTCCATGAATCAAATGAAGGTGGAATTCCCTGATTCATTGAATAGAGGTGTTAAAAAAAATGATTTCTACATATTACGGAACACGATTTGTCCTTTTATTTTAACGGAAAACTTCTTCATGACAAATGAAAAGGAATGCAAGGAAATATTGATGACCGAAGAAGGGCAAAACAAAATTGTAAAATTGCATTTTGATTTTATTCTTGATTATTTAGGGGTGTAAAAAAAGGATTTAACAAATTTGCTAAATCCTTTTCCCATTAATCAAAACCAATAAAGGCAATAACTCTTTATCTGATACAAATATAGTAAATTTTATGAAGTATTTTGTTTTGATTTTGATTTTGATTTCATGCAGTCCAATCAAAAGGCATCAAAGGTTGGTCAATAAATATCCTTTTGTTCATACCACTGATTCAGTCAGGTTGATTGACACAATTAGGCTAACTACAAACAAGGTTGTTTCTGATACTGTGGTGCATGAATCTTTGTTATTTGATACAATCATAGTCACAAAAGACAATCTATCTGTAAAAGTGCTAAAAATACGTGATTCCATTTATATTGAAGGCGAATGTGACACAATATTCATTGATAAGATAATAGAACGAAGGATTCCTGTGAAATATTACGAAACAAAAAACGAGATTAACTTATCCTTGTTGATTTGGCTTATAAGTTTAGCTTTATTAATTTTTTTCTATATTTGGAACAAAGTTACTAAATGAAAAGAGTAAGACTAACAAATCCAGAAGCAATCCATTTCGGTTTTGCATTGAAGCCAAAGAGAAAGGATGGGAATGCAAGGTACTTTTTGAACGATAAAGAATTTCAAGAATTAAAAGATTTGAGAGGATTAAAAGTTGAAGTAAAAAGCAAATCTAAATCAAACGACTACAAACCAAAGAAAGAGTTTGTTTTATCTGCCTGGAGCAAGGAGGGTAAGATGATGGAGATTGACGAATATTGTAAAACCTACAATTTACCACGAAAGGATATTACTTCTTACAAATTAGTTAGTCATACTGGAACTCCGTTTTATAACATTGTATTCAAAGAGAATATTGTTGAGGTTGCAAAAGATGAGATTAATTTTGACAAGATAATTTCAAAGCATATTAAGCCAATATCGGTTAAGGTTGAAAAGCAATACAATCAATCTGATTTTGATGTGTTAACTTATTCGGATGTTCATATTGGAATGGATACCAATTCAAAAGGAAATTCAATGTATTCTGTTTTATGGAATGCTGAAGAAGTGATCAAGGCATCAGATGAAATTGTAAACAGTGTAATTCAGAACCAAACAAGTGATTTGCTGATAGTGGATGATTTAGGTGATTTGCTTGATGGATTCAATGGAAAGACAACAAGAGGAGGTCATGACTTGCCACAAAACATGACAAATTCAGAGGTGTTTGATTGTGCGTTAAAATTTAAAATGAATTTGTTGGATAAGTTAATCTACCATTATCAAGAAATAAGATTCAATAATATTACAAACGACAATCATTCGGGTGATTTCAGCTATTTCCTGAATTCAGCGTTCAAAAGTTTGGCAGAGCAAAAATATAGGAATGTAAAGGTTAATAATTACCGTAATTTTATAAACCATTACTTTGTGAATGATGTTTGTTTTGTCATAACACATGGGAAAGACGATAGTACACTAAAATTCGGATTCAAACCACATTTGGACACAAAGCAAATTGAGAAGATTGACCAATATTGCAAACACAACGATATTTATAAGCAGTCTAAGAAGATAATTTTCAAAAAGGGTGATTCGCATCAGACTTTATTTGATATGGCTGGAAGTGATGACTTTTATTATTACAATTATCCTGCTTTAAGTCCGAGTTCACAATGGGTGCAGAACAATTTCAAAAAAGGAAGAAGGGGTTTTGTAATTGAATCATTTAAGGGAATTGAAAACACAATCAAACCAATATTTCTATAATGGATGATATCACAAAATGTACTGGTGAAGGTTGTCCATTAAGACATGAATGTCACAGATTCACAAAAATTGACTATTATAGTGAAGAAACTTTTTTTTTGAAAGTGCCTTTTAACTATAAATTAGAAACATGTCAATACATTTGGAACGACAATGCAGAAGAATTGTACAAAGGAATACAAAGATTAAGCAAACCAACAAATTAAAGAATGAAAGTAAGAATTTTTAATATCATTAGTCAAGTATATATAACACCTTATGTAAAGGTAACATACAACAGACATCTTAACGGAAATTTAGAATTAATTTTAGGTTGGGTAAAGTGGGAAATTGTAATTAAAATAAATTAAGAAATGAATCTAAAAGAACAACAAGAGCAATTTGAACTGATCATTGAAGAAGTGAAACAAACGATGTTTAAGAAGGGGAATGATTACGCAAATGAAGATAGGTTGAGCAATTTTAAACTGGCAGGAAGCATAGTTGGCTTATCTGCACAACAGAACTGCTTATCATTGATTTCAACAAAGGTGGCAAGACTTGGTGTGTTACTTAAAGGTAGTGAACCAAACAACGAAAGCATAGAAGATTCAATGTTGGATTTAACCTGTTATTCAATTTTGCTGCGAATGATCCAATCTGAAGTGGCTGAAATGGACCACAAATTCACAAAAGAAGAAATTTTTTAAAAGTTTTTTGCAAAAAAGTTTTTTTATGTAAATTCTTTTTCCGACATTCGTAATGTATTAATCACATAACAAAAAATATTATGAAAATTCAAGGTTTAAATTTTAAAAAAGGAGATACTTTTCAAGTAGGTGATGATTCAAGTGTTTACACTTTTATAGAAGTCGTTAATAATGAAAAATATGATTTTCAAGAATTAAAAGCACAAAATGAGTTTGAAAGTATTTCTTCTTTCAGAATAGACAATATGATAGAATTAGGTTTGAATATTTCAAAAATATATTAATCACATAACAATAAAAAAATGACAAATTTCAAAATTTACAAAAGAACTTCTGGTCACTTCAAAGTTGAGGTGATCAAGAACTACGAATTCGCTGGAGAATTCGACACAACCGATTCAACACTGATTGATGACATTCAAGATTGGCTTGATGGCAAAACTGAATTCATGAACTTTGACACAAGAGCAGAATTGGAATTCCACGTTAGGGAACTGGCTGGAATTAATAACAACATTATAGGTGGTGTGGACTGGACTGAAACTATTAACCAGTTATTTGACTTATAATTATGAGAGATTGTGAACAATGTGATGGAACTGGAATTGTTGAAGTAATGAATTGTGACAATCAAAGCAATGAATGTTGTGGAGGTTGCTACAAGGATTCAGAATGTGATATGTGCGAAGGTTCGGGAATTTACCACTACTGGAGCGATATTGAAGAAGAATTTAGTACAATGGTCAAAGACTGGGAACTAACAAAAGAAGAACTACAAATTTTAATAAATAACACAAATTTTAAAACAGATGGCAATATTTGAACACAAACACTTTGGAAATCCAATAAGTAAGGAGTTAATGAATTACATAATTTACAACCAAAGATTGGGAGATATCAAGGAAATAGCTGAAAAGCATTCATACAATCCAATCACACTCACTGCAATTGTAAGGGGAAACAGAAACCTAACAGAATCAAATGCACCAATGGTAACAGATTTATTCAGGAGGTGTATTAAAAATTATAATTCAAACCAAAAAACAAAAGAAAGTATTAACGAACTAATACAGAAAGCACAATGAAAAACGAACACAAATTTCCATACGAATGGACTTTAAAAGATTCTATTTTTACAAAAGACAAAGGAACAGTTTTTAGTTGTTTTGCTTGTGGAGGTGGTTCTACTATGGGTTATAAACTTGCAGGATTTGATGTATTGGGATGCAATGATATTGATCCTAAAATGATTGAAGCATACAAAACAAATCACAACCCAAAATATGCATATTTAGAACCAATACAAACTTTTAAAGAACGTAAAAACTTACCAAAAGAATTATACAATTTAGATATTTTGGATGGTTCTCCACCTTGTAGTAGTTTTTCAATGGCTGGAAATAGAGAAAAAGACTGGGGAAAAGAGAAGAAATTTAGAGAAGGACAAGCTGAACAAGTTTTAGATAATCTATTTTTTGATTTTATAGATTTAGCAAAAGAATTACAACCAAAAATAGTAGTGGCTGAAAATGTAAAAGGATTGCTTTTAGGTAATGCGAAGGAATATGTAAGACAAATTTATAGAGATTTTGATGAAGCTGGTTATTACTGCCAACATTGGCTTTTAGATGCTTCAAAAATGGGTGTGCCACAAAGACGTGAAAGGGTATTCTTTATTTGTTTACGTAAAGACCTTGCAGAACCTTTTTTATACCAACAAGATATGTTTACTGTTAATCCTAAACTTGAATTAAAGTTTAATGAGAAACCAATTTTATTTAAAGAAATTTTAGATAAAAACCCGACAAAATATATTACAAAAGACGGTTTATTATATCAATATTGGTTACATAGGTCTGAAAAAGATATAAATATGTTGAATGGGGCTTTAAAAGCTAAAAATAAAAAAACAGGTTTTAGTGTCGTTTATTTTCACTTAAATGAAGTACCTTTTACATTAACCCGAAAAGATAGGACTATCTGCTACCACGAATGTCGAACTTTAACAGATTTAGAGTTTATTAGAGGTTCATCTTTTCCTTTAGATTACAACTTTAATAAAACAAGTGGTAGCTATTTGATGGGAATGAGCGTACCACCTGTAATGACAGCACAAATAGCATTAGAAATATACAACCAATGGTTAAAAAAAATAAAAGCAATATGATTCATCCATACATTTACGTTGGCACATTTAAGAAGTTTGTGCCAATGGGCAGAGTTACAAAAGAAGAAGTTTTAAGAGTTATTTGCAAAGAGTTGGCAATGGATTTCGATGAAGTTAAGAACAGAAAAACAAGGTTAAGGGAGTTTGTCTACGCTCGGCAATTATACGCTTATTTATGCAAGGAATATACAAAAGAAAATCTTACTAATATGGGTAAGTTTATCCACAAAGACCACGCAACAATGATTCATTCTATAAAGCAAATCAAAGGATATTACGAATTTGATAACGTGGTAAAGAATGACGTTGATAGGATTTCAAACATACTTAAACACAAGGTTGTAAACTTTACTGCTGACAAAAGAGATAGAATTGCAGAAGAAATAATTTTGAAATATCAACATTAATTATCATCTTTGAGAATGGAAAAGACAATCTACAATTTAGTTAGCAATTCACTTGGATACGAATTTAGTCCTCAATTTGTCAAAGCTTTAATTAAAGAGATGCCAAACGAGGAGATAATTCAACTTGCAAGGAAAGAAATACAAAGGATTCAATACTTTGTACGGATTGAGGAGGATGGATGGGATTACTGGAAGAACAAAGAACAGAAATTAATCCAATTAATAATAAAACTAAAAAACCAAAACAAATGAAAACAACACTTTACGACATCAAAAATGAATACCTGGAACTAATTAACCAGGTGGAAGAACTGGATGGTGAACTTACACCTGAACTGGAATATAAACTTGATATAAATAAAAATGAGTTACAAAATAAGGCGATTGCTTATCATTCTGTTATTCTGTCAAAGGATGCGTTCAATATGCAGATTGATAACGAAATAAAGCGACTACAGGCATTAAAGAAAAGAAACAACAATCTAATCGACAATTTAAAGAATAGACTTGTGGGAGCAATTCAAATGTTTGGCGAGTTTACAGTTGGAACTAATACCTTTGGCCTTCGCAAATCTGAAAGGGTAGAGGTTGAAGATGTAAATAGTTTACCAAAGGAATACAAAACGGTAAAAGTTACCGAACAAGCAAATAAAACCGAAATCAAAAAGGCTTTGAAATTAGGTAAGAATATAGAGAATTGCAATATTGTAGAATTTTTTAATTTAAAAATCAAGTAGAATGATTAAGATTTCTACAAGATTAGTGGTAATGGGCAAAAAACGAGTTTTGAAGATACCCATAGATTATAGGGGATATTTACAAGGAAAGAACGAGGGCAAATTATGGGAGGAGTACAAATCTAAAAACATACTTCAACCCATTATTTGGGAATATTTCGGTATTGTTTTACAAAAACGTGCTGAACCAGTTGAATCAATATCGGCATCAAACGTAAAGAAAATTAAATCTATAATTAAGCAACTTGACATTCCTAATTGTGATCTTTATAATCCTGAAAACTGGGGAATGTATAATGGAAAGCTTTTATTGTTAGATTATGGCATTGATGAAAAAATAAGTAAAATGTATTAAGAAATTATGTGAGAATATAGATAATGCGTATATTGTCGAACAATACAATCTTAAAATAAAGTAGGATGCTTACACCTACGTAATTTGTAAGCGAGATAAAAAACAAAAACGATGGCAAGATTAAACAGACCAACGAACGGAACAACTTCACCGGTAACGAAGTATTTAAACTGGAAAAGCAATGACAAGTCATTTGCTTATTACGACAAAGAACAAGGCAAGAATGTCCTTGTAGAATTACCAATCAAATTCCTATTCTTGGAACATTACCATACAGTAAAAGGTTGGAATGATGCATCTGAAAGTGGTATTTATTCAAATGAAGTTTATTCAATAGGAAAAGAAGAACTATCAGTGAAAGCATTCAAAGGTGGTGAGATTGGAAAAGGATTATACAAAGACATTAAGGAGCAAATCAAAAATGCTGGAGCAGTTTATCACCGATCAGTGTACGGAATGTTGCCTGATGGATCACTTGTTAACTTCCAATTGAAAGGAAGTGGTGTGAAGGCTTATTCTGATTTCTACAATGATAATAATCATTTATTGGATAACCAATGGATTGAAATCAATCAAGCAAAAGAAGGAAAAAAGGGTGCAGTTAAATATACAACACCTGAATTCAAAATCGGTGGTAATATTACCAAATCAGAAGATAAACTGGCAATCGAATCTGCATCCTTATTACAGGGATACATGGACACATATTTCGGAAGAAATGATGTTGAAGTGGATGAAACAGATGAAGTTCCTTTCTAAATAGAAAGGATAACAACACCCTACACATTTTTTTAATTGGTTTTAGAAAGTAGGGTGTTTTTTTTGATAAAACCAATTCATCAAAACCAATTTATGAAAGAAACAAAAATCAATATTTACAGAGATCTATACAAGTCAAAGGATGTTCCTTATACTTTGACATTGGAAAGTGCATTGAACCGCATTAAAACTGGAAAGAGCAAAGAAAAGATTGAACTATTAAGAAGCGGAAACAAGGATAAGAAGGTTGAACTTCCTTGTATCATGTTTAGTGGACTTTTTTCAAACAGAAGCGGAAGCGGATTGATTGAACATAGTGGTTTAATGATCACAGATTTTGACAAATATCCGGATGAAGAAACAATGATGTCTGAATTGGATGTATTGAAAAAGAATAAACACTTTGTTGCATTGTTCATTTCACCATCAGGAAATGGAATCAAAGGAGTTGTCAATATTCCTAAATGTGACAAATTAACACATCCCAAATATTTTGCTGCATTCCAAGAAGAATTTCAATTTAATTACTTTGACAAAGCCAATTCAAATGTTGATAGAGTTTGTTTTGAATCTTATGATCCAAACATTTACATCAATTACGATGCGGAAGAATTTAATCCTGTGCTGATTGACAAAGGATATAAAGTGGAAGAAAAAACACCTTTACTTCCATTGAATGACGAGGATAAAATTGTTGAAATTATAATGAATTTCAATTGGTCAAAAGATTTCGTGAAAGGCGAAAGAAACAACTATATTTTTGATCTTGCTGGAGCATTCTGCGAATATGGTGTGTCACAATATTACGCTGAAAATTATATTTACAATAATGTTGTCTATGGTGAATTTTCTGAAAATGAAATGAAGAACGCAATTGCATCTGCATACAAAATTAGAACACCACATTGCAAATATTTTGAAGATTATTCAAAAGTTGAAAGAATCAGGAATGACTTGGTGAAAGGGAAGGAAAAAGTCATGGAAATCCACAAGATTGACGAATCACTATTCAATGAAATCAAAGAAAACATTGAACAAGATGATTTTTGGTCAATTGAGGAACAAAAAAATGGGAATAAAAAGGTGGTGATTGATGTCTTGAAATACAAGTTTTTTTTGGAATCCAATGGATTTAAAAAACACTTCCCATCAAGTGCTGAAAAACCAACTTTTGTGAGAGTTCAATCCAATAAGGTGAATGAAACATCTGAATCTAAAATCAAAGATTTTGTTTTGGATTATTTGTTGGAGAATGGAGAAATTGAAGTCTACAAGTATTGTGCAAATTATCAAAATTTGTTCAGTGAATCATTTCTGTTGCTACTGGAAACAATTGAATTGATGCTTTTAAAAGACACAAAAGATTGTTCATTCATTGCCTATCAGAATGGTGTTGTTGAGGTTACAAGGTCACAAGTAAAATTGACAGATTACATTGATGTTGATGGATACATTTGGGAGAATCAAATAATTCAAAGAAATTTTGTATTTTCAGAAAATATTGAAAATGACTACAAACAATTTATTTTTAACATATCAAGCAAAGAACCAACATCGATTGAATCGGCAATTGGTTACTTACTTTCTAACTACAAGAATAAAAGGAATAACAAATGTATCATCCTAAATGATGAAGTAATTTCTGACAATCCGGAGGGTGGAACTGGGAAGGGTTTGTTTGTGCAAGGGATTAAACAAATCCGAAGGGTTGCCATATTAGATGGAAAGACATTTGATGATAAAAAATCATTTCCTTATCAGACATTAACACAAGACACACAGGTTTTGGTGTTTGATGATGTAAAGAAGAACTTTGATTTTGAACAAAAATTCAGTTTAGTGACTGAAGGAATCACACTGGAAAGGAAGAACAAGGATGCAATCAAATTGACTGTTGAAGAATCACCAAAGATGTTGATTTCTACAAATTACGCAATTAAAGGGGAAGGAAATTCACACAACAGAAGAAGATTTGAACTTGAGATTGCTCAATATTATGGTGACAATCTAACACCATTTGATGAATTTCAGAAGGAATTGTTTGACGAATGGTCATCCGATGAATTCATCAGGTTTGATAACTACATGATTTATTGTTTGCAGTCTTATTTGAAGAATGGTTTAGTTGTGCAGAATGCCAAGAATCTAAAATTAAGAAAATTGATTGCAGAAACATCAATGGAGTTTTATGAATGGTCAATGGATGCTGACAATCTACCTGTTGGAGTTAGGAATGATAAGGTCACATATTTTGACAATTTTGTTTCGGAATACAAGGATTTCAACAAATGGTTGACAAGGAAGAAGTTCAATATTTGGATTCAGAAACTTGCTAAATATAGAGATATAGAATTCAATCAAGATAGTTCAAATGGATTTAGATGGTTCATGATAGGCAAAGAAAAACAAACAGAACAAACACCTTTTTAAAATGAAAGACTACTTAAAAATAACAAACGAAGATAATATGAAACTTATGTCAAGGTATGAAGATAATCACTTTGACCTTGCAATAGTTGATCCGCCTTATGGGATTGGGGATTTTAACAATACTAAATCAAAAAAAATACACAAAGATATACATTGGAATAATAATATACCAACAAAAGAATATTTTAACGAGTTAAAAAGAGTTAGTAAGAACAGAATTATTTTTGGAGTTAATTATTATGGTAAATACGTTGATGATGTAGGAAGAATAGTTCACGATAAAACAGGAGGTGGTAAGCGTAAAGGAATGGGCAACTTATCCGATTGCGATATTGCTTCACATAGTTTTGGAGTAAATATGAAGATATTTCATTATGTATCAATAGGCAATGTTATAGGAAACAAAATTGATTGGGAGAATCAAATGCGTTGGCATCCATGTCAAAAACCTGTATCTTTATACGAGTGGATATTAATGAAATACGCAAAAGAAGGGGATAAAATACTTGACACACATTTAGGTTCTGGAAGTATTGCCATAGCAATAGACAATGTCAATAAAATGGAGCAAATGAATTTAGAACTTACTGCTTGCGAATTAGATAAAGAATATTTTGAAGAATCAATAAAAAGAATTGAAAACCAAACCAAGCAACAAAAACTATTTTAATATGAAAGATTTAATTAACGCAGATGGATCAATCAATGTTCATAATGAATTTTATATTCCAGCATCACGGAACAGATTGAAAGTAACAGGAACAACAAAAGGCAATTCAATATGGGATTGCCTTGATACAATCAAAAATTTAGATTTTGATTATTCCAAAGACAATGGAAAGAAAACAGAATTCACAGAAATGACAAGGGAAAATTTAAGACAATTAAAACCATACATCAAATGATTGAGTTAAGAGATTACCAGCAAAAGATTGTTAATAATGGTTATTCCAAACTGATTCAATTCAATATGGTTTATTTGTCAATGGAGGTTAGAACTGGCAAAACATTGACCGCATTGTCATTGGCTGACAAATTTAACAACAAAAAAGGTGTTTTATTTGTTACAAAGAAGAAAGCAATCAAATCAATCCAAAATGATTTTAATTTACTTAATCCATCCTATCAACTAACAGTTATCAATTACGAATCACTGCACAAGATTACAGGTGAGTTTGATTTATTCATTATAGATGAAGCGCATTCAATTGGGACTTATCCAAAGCCATCCAAAAGATTCAAGGATTTGAAATTGCTTATCAAAAACAATCCTTATTCTAAATTAATACTTTTATCCGGTACACCATCTCCAGAATCTTATTCACAATTATTTCATCAGTTTAGGTTGTCGGATATTTATTCACCTTTCAAGAAATACGCAAATTTCTACCAATGGTCAAAGGACTTCGTTAATGTTCAGCAAAGGAATCTTGGTTATGCCAAAGTAAATGATTATTCTGATGCAAATAAAGATAAAATCATGGAAGTGATTGGTGATTATTTCGTTTCATTTACTCAATCTGAAGCTGGTTTTGACCAGCAAGTGAACGAACATATCATTGAAGTTGAGATGATGCCTAAAACGTATCAATTTGTATCTAAATTAAAGAAGGATTTAGTCATTGAAGGAAAGGAAGAAGTGATACTGGCTGATACATCAGTGAAATTGCAAAATAAGATTCATCAGCTATGTTCTGGAACAGTTAAATTTGAATCAGGGAATTCAATGGTGATTGATGATTCCAAAGCAAAAGCAATCAAGAAAAGATTCAAAGGGAAGAAGATTGCAATATTTTACATATTCAAAGAAGAGTTTAACCTATTAAGAAGCGTTTTCCCGAACTTTACAGAATCACCTGAAGAATTTAACCAATCTGATGATAAGGTGTTTTTAGGACAGATAAGAAGTAGCAGAGAGGGGGTGAATCTGTCAAGTGCTGATTCATTGATTTATTATAACATCGAATTTAGTGCATTGTCATACATTCAAGGCAAAGATCGAATGACATCAAAGGAACGAACCAAAGAAAATGATGTTTATTTTATCTTTGCAAAAGGTGGAATTGAAAAACACATTTATAAACGAGTGTCAAATAAATTAGACTTTACAAATAATTACTTTAAACAAATAATATAAATGGAATTAAACAAAAACTACAATGAAAATTGCCTTGATACAATGGCAAGAATGAAAGATAACTTTATTCAAAGTATTATTACATCGCCTCCATATTTTAATTTAAGAGATTATGGTAATGTAAAACAAATAGGAATAGAAGAAAGTTTTAATGATTACTTAAATAATTTATTAGAAGTATTTACAAATGCTTATAGAGTTTTAAAAGATGATGGTGTTTTATTTGTAAATATTGGAGATACTTATGCAAGTAAAAAAGTAGGTAGCATTAAAAGAAAAACATTAATAGGAATACCAGACCGATTTAAAATATTGATGATCGACAATGGATGGATTTGTAGAAGTGATATAATTTGGCACAAACCGAATGCAATGCCATCAAGTGCAAAAGATAGATTTGTTAATGATTACGAAAGAATATTTATGTTTGTAAAGAATGAAAAATATAAATTTAATACGCAATATGAAGAGCGAAAAACGAAAGTAAGTAACAAGACAAATAAAAGACAAGAAAGTAAGTATTTTAATGATGAACAAGAAAAACAAGTAAGGCAAGGAATGAATAAAAAAAGAGGGTTAAAATTATTAGAAAAAAGAAACCATTTGCCAGATCATTTATTTTTTGTTGATTTTTTAAGAAGCAGAACAAATCCAAAAGATTTGTTTAGAAATGTTAACAACATAAAACTATCTACTATTGAGCATTGGTTTAGAAAAGACGCACTTGGGTTTAGTTATCCAAAATTAGAAGATTGGAATAAAGTTAAAGATTTTATTGATGATTGGAGTGATGATTTTCATAAAATAGATTTAGGATTGACTAATATTGAATATGAATATGATGACATAAATAAAAATGCAGATAAAGGCAGAATTAAAAGATGCGTTTGGAGTATTAACACAAAGCCAAGCAAAGAAAAGCATTTTGCAGTTTATCCTATTAAATTAATAGAAACACCTGTTTTATGCAGTACAGATGAAAATGAAATAGTTTATGATCCTTTTATGGGTAGTGGTACAACTGCAATAGTTTGTAAAGAATTGAAAAGAAATTGGATAGGCAGTGAAATTAGTGAAGAGTATTGCGAGATTATAGAACAAAGACTAAAATAAATGGCAAGTAAATACCAAACAAAGATAATTAAGAGATTTGAACAGGATGGTTGGTTTGTAATAAATTTAATTAAGACCAACAAAAATGGAATTCCTGATTTGCTTTGTATCAAGGAAGGTGAAAAGCCAATGTTCATTGAATGCAAAGAATCGAATGATACACTAAAACCATTGCAGAAATTCAGAATTGAAGAATTGAAGAAATACGGAGTTGATGCAATCGTGTTAAAAGATAGTAAATAATAAAATTATTTTAGGCGTTTTCCTACCCCCTTACTGAAACAAAGTTTTTTTTTAAGGGGGGGGTGTCAAAAATCGAAATCAATTATTTTGATTTAGGGTTAAAATATTGGTAATCAATATAAAAGTCCAAAACGTTAACAGAAAATTAACAAATGAAAAAATTAATTTTAGCCATCTTTACAATAATTTTGTCAATTTCGGCAACATATTACATCACCAAGCAAATGAATCAATGTCATTGTGATGAGATAAAAGAGAAACAAATATTGACACAATTAGAGATTGATTTAATCCATATTGAAATGGTCAAAAAAAATTGGGATAGGTATTGAAATTCATATCCTATTATTTAAAAAATTATTACTATCTTTGTATTAAATTAATTAAATTAGGGGTAAATGTATATAAAAGAATATACATATATTTCCTATGGAATGAATTGAGATATGGCAAAAGTAGGTAGACCAAAAGAAGATTTATCATCATTACCGGATAACTGGCATGAAGAAGTATTGGAACTTTATTCAGAAGGTGCAGCAGATGTTGAAATCAAAGCATTGATATATCAATGGAGAGGAACTTTTTCTTGTGATCTTTGGAATAGATGGATGAAGGATTACGAAGAATTTTCGATAACCATAAAAAAGGGCAGAATGCTTTCTGAATCATGGTGGAACAAATCCGGAAGAAAGAATCTGAAGGAAAAAGATTTTTCATATACTGGTTGGTACATGAACATGAAAAACAGATTTGGATGGCGTGACAAGCAAGAAACAACATTGCAAGGTGGTGACAAACCAATTGAAACGATCATAACATTGGGAACAGGAATTAAACCTGAATAAATGCAGCTATTAATTAAACAGGAACATGCAGTTTATTTTTTGAAGGATGATAAAACGAAGGAGGTTTTATATGGGGGAGCTGCTGGTGGTGGTAAATCCGCATTGGGTTGTTTGTGGTTGATTGAGAATTGTCAAAGGTACAAAGGAAGTAGGTGGTTGATGGGAAGATCCAAATTAAAGGCATTAAAAGAAACAACACTAAACACTTTTTTTGAACTTACTTCATTACTTGAATTAGGAAATCAATTCACTTACAATGCACAATCAAACATCATAAAGTGGAACAATGGCAGTGAAGTCTTATTAAAAGATTTATTCCTGTATCCATCCGATCCAAACTTTGATTCACTTGGTTCACTTGAAATCTGCGGTGCATTTATAGATGAATGCAATCAGGTTGTTCATAAGGCATGGCAGATTGTTCTGTCAAGGTGCAGATACAAATTGAATCAATTCGGAATCATCCCAAAAGTTTTAGGTTCTTGCAACCCAGCAAAGAACTGGACTTACAAAGAATTTTATAAAAAGGCAAAGGATGGAACACTTTCTGAAGGTAAGGTGTTTATTCAAGCATTGCCAACAGACAATCCACATTTACCCGAATCCTATCTTGAATCACTTTTGAGTTTAGATAAGAACAGTAAACAAAGACTATATTTTGGGAATTGGGAATATGATGATGATCCATCTGCATTGATTGATTTTGATTCAATTGTTGACTATTTCAATCCTGTTCATCTGACTGAAGAAAAAGAAGTATATTTGACAGTGGATGTTGCTCGTCAAGGAAAAGATAAATCAGTCATAAGAGTGTGGAAAGGTTGGTTGTGCATCAAAAGGATTGCAATTGAAAAAAATACAATCACTGAACTTGCTGACAGAGTAAGAAATTTAATGGCTGAATATGGTGTGAGTAGGTCAAGAGTTGTGGCTGATGAAGATGGTGTTGGTGGTGGTTTGATTGACATATTAAGATGCAAGGGATTCGTAAATAATTCCAAAGCATTGAATGGTGAGAATTACGACAATTTGAAAAACCAGTGTTCACATAAGATGGCAATGAGAATAGTGAATAAACAAGTGGGTGAGATTTGCAGAGATAGACAAACAATTGATTTGATCAGCGAAGAAATGGAAGCGGTTAAATTGGTTGAGATGGACAAGGATGGGAAGGTTAAATTGTTGCCAAAGGAAAAGGTGAAGGAATTGATTGGAAGGTCACCGGATGATTGGGATTCCATCATGATGAGATATTACTTTGAATTAGTGAATAAAGGTTTTTCTGGATTAAGTTTTTAAAATATGAGATTATATAAGTTATTGAAATTATCGGAACAGGAACAGATTCAAGCATTTGAATATTTGACATTGGTAAAGCCAAAGGATAGATTCATATTAAAAGGAAAAGATATATTCCAATTGAAATTGAAAGATTTTGATTATTTAAGGCGGTTGATGTCATCAGGTGATTTTGTTGATATTTGTATTGCCTTGAAGATGGTGTTTAGGATTCCGATGTTTGTGATTCCATTCATGAGGGTGAACACTTTGTTTGGATTGATTAATCACATCATTCAGAAGTTGGAATTGTCAAAGGAACGTGAATCAAAATTGGATTCATTTGTTGATGCAAATAAACAGATTGCAATGGAAATGAGTGGTGCCAAAAGATTGAATCAATTTGGAATTTACAATTTGGTTGATTCACTTGCTGGTGGTGACAAATCAAAATGGGAGTACTACGAGAATCTGCCATATGAAAAGATATATTTTTTCACTACCTTTGTAACATTGCAGAGTAGTGTAAATTCATTGTTTGAAAAGAACTATTCTGATTTAATAAACAAGATAAAATGAATGAATTACAAACATTAGTCACTTTATTTGACAACTACGCATCCAGTAATGGTTTTGTGTTTGCACATGGAACAAGGGCATTCACCAATTTAAAGACAAACGAAGCAACAACAGACAAATTTATTCACCTTTATGAAATGGACATTGTTCCTGTGAAACAGGGTGAGTTGTATTTGAATTTAGCCAATTTCAGAGGTACTTTTTTTATTGGAATGAAGTCGGTAATTAGTGAAACATTCTATCAGGGGAACAATGATCCAAGTGGGTTGACTTACAGGTTTGACAAATACTTTGTTCCGTTGTATGATGATATGACATCATTCATCAATCAATTAAACAATTGCAGTGAGATTGATTTGACTGTGTCACAAATCACCAAAAGGGTGAATTATATGGATGCAAACATGGATGGATATTTGATTGATTTTAGTGCGAATTTAGATGTATAAAAAGGAGTTAGATAATTTTGGTAAACAGACCACAAAAGATTTGGTGCTAAACTACATTAAGATGGGTTTGAAAGCATCGGGTGCATTTGAACGTGGTTTGGTATATGAAACATCAGATAGTTCAATTGAAATCAAAGCACCACTTCATGCAAGGGTGATGGAAACAGGAAGAAGGGCTGGTAAGTTTCCGCCAATGGATGCAATATTGAAATGGGTTCAATTGGGTAAGATTGTTAAAAGGGATAACATAACAGATGAACAACTTGCATTCCTGATTGCTCGTAAAATAGCAAGGGAAGGGATAAAAGTTCCAAATCAGTACAATGTCGGAAAGGTGATTTCGTCTATTTTATTAGATGGAAGGATTGAAAAATTATTAGAAGAAATACAAAAAAAAGAGTTAAAAAATGTTGAAGTTGAAATTTTTAAATTTTACCAAAAAGCCTAAATTTTATAGGTTGGTAAAGGATACAAGATTGGTTGACAATGAAGTCATGAAATACAGAGTTCAGGTCAAAGGATGGAGAAGGTGGAAGGATGAAGTATTCAAAACTGAACATCCGGTTTGTTGGGTGAAATCGAAGGATGAAGGTGCGCAAATAGTCAAACTTTTAAAAGGCAAAATGATATGGCAGTAACAACAAATTTACCAAATGACAGCAAGTTAAATGCTGGGTTCAATCCTTACTATTTAGAATTCAGTAGTTCGGTTGCATCTTATGACAAAGCAAATGTGACAATCAAGAATTCAACAGGTGTGGACATTACCACAGTTGAATTGATTCCTGATGCATCAGGTACTTTCAAATACAATTTAAGTGGAATTGTAAGGGGAACAGTTTATGAGTTCGAACAATTCATTGAACCACAATACACATTCCCAAGTATATTGACTGCATCCAATGCTTTGTTTGTTGATGACACAATCTCAAGGGGATATTTATTTGAAATCAATGTTTATAGTGGCACATCGGTTGTTGATACGTTGATCACATCTATTCCTGTTTATTTCTTGAAAGCAAGTAGGCAGATATTGGAATCACCTGAAATGATTGATTATTCATACAATGCACCATCAGCATTCATGGAGCAGTTAAGTGTGAATGACTTTCAATTAACATGTTGGAATGGATACCCAATTGATATACAATTTGATTCCTTTGGTTCATCACAGCAGATTGTTTTAGACGATGCATCCAGTGTAATCATCAATGCTTCACTTGGAACAACATTTGAAGATAGAATGTTGAGGTTGGTTTTGATTGATTCAGATGGTAATGAATTGACAAATTTGTCAACTACTTCAAACTATGACATTGCCAATATCGGTGCATCTGATACATTTGTTGATATTGATTACCGGATCCCTTCATGTGAGGGGAAATATTTCAGATTCACTAATTCAAATGGTGGTCAATCCTTTTGGTTGTTCACTGATGTTTACACGATTGAAAAGCAAAGGAAGAACAAGTCAAGAGTTCAAAGGAATTACAATGATTTGGAAGGTGCAAGAAGTAGGAATGTATCACTTGGTAATGAAATCAATGATTATTTGGTAGTAAGCGAAACAACATCAAGCGAGAATGACAACAACATGATGAAGGCATTAATCAATAGTCCTGTGATTGAATTGTGGGAAGGTGGTAACAATTGGCGAAGGGTTGAAATAACAAACAATTCAGGAGGGTTCAGCAACAAAACAACATCAAAACAATTTTCATTTACCTTTGACTTGGGTGTAATTTATAACCAATCTTATTAATATGAATGAATTAAATTTAATCGAAGAAGGTGGAAATATTCCGGTTTACGATGATGCTTTAAGGTTTGACAGAAACTATCAAGATGGAGTTATTCTTGGTTTAAACTTTGTAACTGGAGCAAGAACTGTGTCTTTTTGGCTCAAGCCATTTTACACAACTTTCAACGGAATGTCAAGAGAGTTTCTGATGGCTCAATATGGCAATAGTGGTCAACGTACGTTTTACATGGAAATAAATGCAAACGGTGTGTTGAACGCACTTTTCAGCACCACATCGTCAGGTAATAATTTTGCGACTATACAATCAAATGCTGGTCAGTTTTTTGATGCGAGTCAATGGTATCATATTTGTTTCACCATTGAATCTGCTGGTTTAACAAAGTTGTATGTTGATGGAGTTCAACAAACAATGACACATCCAAACACTTTACAACTTTCAAGAAGTGGAGGGACTTTCTGTTGGGGTAGATTCAGACCAACATCAACCACATTAATTGGTAGTTCAATTCAAAAAGAATTGGCAGTTTGGACTACTTCAAGAACACAATCAGAAGTTGTAGCAGATATGACACGAGTTTATACTGGTGCAGAAACTGGACTGAAGGCATACTTTCCAACTAACGAAGGAAGCGGAAACACAGTGCAAGATATTAACTTGGTTTATACTGGTTCAATACAAACGTTTAACACAACACCAAATTACATTGATGATGTCATGTGGATAAGGGAAATTGTCGGAAGTGTTGATGGTAGCATTGAGAAAAGTAGAATTGATTTATTTGAAGATCAGTTTGTGAGTATAACCAAACAATCATTTGATGTCAACAATTTAAAACAAAGGTTGTCAGGAGTGACCAACAACTTTACACTTCCATTCACTGCTAACAACAGTGAGGTGTTTGACTATCTTGATTTGAATGGCAATGTGTCAAACAAACCTTATCAGATAAACTATGTTGAGTATATTCAAGATGGAACACCGATTATCAAAAAAGGTAGGTTGAATTTAAGAGAAGTTTCTGCTGCTGGATACAAGGTTGATGTGACGCATGGAATCAATGATTTCTTTGATCGGATTAGGGATAAGTTTCTTTATGAACCATTTGAATCAAGGAAAGTAAACATTTTATCAATGGATTCTGGATCAATAGGAAATTCAAATGATTTGACAACACAAGATAATGAAGGAATAGTGATTCCTTTGTGTGATTATGGTTTTACAAATCCATTACCAACCTATCAGCAATCGCCTTATGCATTTGTAAAGAAAGCTTTTGATTTTATTGCTGAAGACGTAGGATACACATTTGTAGATGGAACAAATGGAAGATTGGATGACTTATTGTTTGGAGGTGGTAAGTTGTATGATTACGTAGGTGATAAAGTTGGTTTATCTGATTACTTTTCGACATCAACATCTGAAACATTCAAATTAGGTTCATTTGTTACTAATAAAACTGGGTTTATATTTTCAAACATAAACTATCAAACCAATTCAGTTGGTGGTTCATTTAATGCTTATGTAAACACATACATTGATGGAGTTCTTGAATCTTCCATTTTTATGATATTAGGAACTAATGATTTAGCTTTTTTTACATCTTCAACAGTATATCCAAGAGGAACAAAGATTGAAGTTGAAATTGATGTTGTTTCTGTTTCAAGTGGGCCAACATTGGAGATTTCAATACTTGATTTCCCATCATTTAATGTTAGTAAAATTGGAACAACTGATAGTTTAGAGATTTATTATGAAAATATATTTAAAGACTTAACACAATTAGATTTCATCACACACATTTTTGAGTTGTTCAATCTTGCTTTTGAAGTGGATCAATTCAATAAGGTTGTGACTGCATATTCTTTGAATGAGGTTTACGATTCAACACTGGGTAACACAATTGATTTTTCAGATTACTTTTCAAATGTGATGAATAAAAAATTTAACAGTGATTATGGAAAGGTAAACAGATTTAACTATCAATATGAAGATGGCTTTCCTGTAATATTTAATTCAACATTGAATGCAAACAATACAAACAAGGAGAAGGTAATAATTGAATCAGGTATCACTGCATCATTTGCTGATGCAAGTACAAATGCTGCTGGAATAATCATAGCTGATGGTTCACAACCTTTTACATTAAGGGCAAACGGATATGATACAATAGATGCGCAACAACCATCTTCAGACATTGGACTTCGTGTGTGTAAAGAAGTGAGATGGGATACAAATGTACATGGTACAATACAAGTTCCAGTTATTACTGAATCAGGAACAACCTTCAACATGGTTGGAACACAAACTTTTATTTCATTTAATGGATTAGATTGGAGCAGTTTAATTGAGGATAATTATTCCAGTTTAAGAGATAATGTGTTGAATAGGTATCAAGAAGTGAAATTGTTGATGCGTGTTCCAAGACATTTGATTGACTCATTCAGTTTTCAAAACAAAATATTTATAGAACAATTAAACAGTAAATTTGTAGTTCAATCAATAAAGACAAGACCGGATGGTTTGTCGGAATGGATTCTAATAAAATTAAATTAAAATAATGGCAGAACAAATAGTAAGTCTATTAAAATTAGACATTGACAATTCACAGGTGTTGAAGAAACAGGGTGATGTTTTGAAACAGATTGCATCCTTAAAAAAGGAGAATCAGCAGTTGAAGAAGTCCACAGATGGACTCACAAAAGCTAATTCAGACCAAGCACAAACTTATGCAAAAAATGAAGCATCAATAAAGAAATTGAGTGGTGAAAGTAGAACATACAAGAAGATTCTTGAAGATAATATAAAGGCACAAGAAAGGGAACAACAAACAGTTGTCAAAACCGATGGTTCAATAAATTCATTAAGGAATGCATTAAACGTAAATAAGACTACCTACAAGAACTTAACAAAGGAACAAAGAGAGAATGACCAAGTGGGTGGTAAGTTACTTAAAACGATTGAAAAGCAAGACCAAGAATACAAAGATTTAAGTAAGTCAATAGGGAACAATCAGGTTGATGTGGGTAACTACAAAAGTGCAGTTACTGATTTAAGTGGTTCAATCAACATCATGGGCGTTAACGTTGGAAGTGTTATTGGTAATCTGAAATCCAAAGCAGCAGCAATGAGGGGTGTTGCAGCAGCTACAAAAGGAACAACAAAGGGATTGAAGGCATTTAGGATTGCATTGATAGCAACAGGGATCGGAGCAATAGTTGTTTTGCTTGGTGCATTGATTGCTGCATTCGCATCTACACAAAAAGGAG
>Ga0209771_1000577_pt1 | contig 24586 bp, 20 predicted proteins | sample SaaInl59LU_5_DNA_FD_184639 | JGI IMG/M metagenome (GOLD analysis project Ga0209771, IMG submission 184639) | Marine microbial communities from expanding oxygen minimum zones in the Saanich Inlet - ESP_59LU_5_DNA (SPAdes) (version 2) | ecosystem: Environmental > Aquatic > Marine > Intertidal zone... | reverse complement strand
AATAGCGCAGCATATATCACGCCGGATCCAATTACTGCACGTGTCAATAACCGTGGTGTACGTATTATGGGTATTCCATCAGGCCTTAATACCACTTCAGACGGATTTATGTATGCTATTCCTGACCCATTCAGTGAGGTCTTTGATGGTATGGCAGTTGGCAGTTCAATTAACACTGACTTACAAGCGTTTGCTAAAGATCATTCTGATGGTTCAATCACTGTCCAATGGCAAAGCAATAACGAACCTGTACTAGAAGCAACGTTTGTGCATGGTTCACCTTATATTTATTTCAAAGCCTTAGAGGGTGATTTAGTTCTCAAAACCTTACGTGAAAACAGTGGTGAGAAAGGGGTATTTTATAACGCTGATAACTCGTTAGGTGTGTGGACAAGTGTAGCGGGTAATCATAATAACTTCTTGATCACGGGTGAGGGTAACACTACCTTTACTAATGTCGATGGAAATAATATTACGGCCAGCAATACTGCTGGTGAGTTCACTGTCGCGTTATTACCGCAAACTGCCGGTGAACCCAATACTACGATGACCACCTTTTTTGCTCAATACGCACGTAATGTAGTGGATAGTGTGCGGGTTGATTATAGTATCGATCGCAGTGATAACTCTGTCAGTGTAACGCATGCGTATTTGAATCGTGATGGTAATGAAATTGAGACATTAGCAGGCATGTTCCCGCTGCATTGGAAAAACTCTACGACAACGACTTCTAACTATAAAGTACGCAGTGCTCGAGGGATGATTAAGTTTGCTCCAACGACGAGCTTTAGTTATGAATTACCGTATATCGGTGTATTACCGACGATGCCGACCTTGCCTGATAGCATGGATACAGCAAAGTTGACACAACTAGTTAATGAGTTTGTTAATACCCCAGAGAGCACCTGGAATACACGTAATGGTGAAACACAACGAGATGCGTATTGGTCAGGTAAAAACTTCGCTAAGGTGGCTGAACTGTTGGCAATCGCAGATACTGCAGGGTTAACGGTACAAAAAGCGAAGTTACTCACTTATCTTAAAGCAGAACTGGAAGACTGGTTTACAGCAGAGACCGATGGCGCGTTAGATAGCGATAAATACTTCATGTATGACGAGCAGTGGAATACGGTGCTCGCCATGGAAGAATCGTTTGCGTCACATCAACAGCTCAACGATCATCACTTTCATTATGGATATTTTGTCCGCGCGGCTGCAGAGGTCTGTCGACATGATGCGCAGTGGTGTAGTGATGATGAATATGGGGCGATGGTCAAACTATTGATCCGTGACTATGCAGCAGATAGAGATGATCCACAGTTTCCGTATTTACGTCATTTTGACCCAGCTAATGGCTTCTCATGGGCTTCTGGTACGGCCAACTTTGCTCGAGGGAATAACAATGAATCTACTTCAGAGGCAGCCAACGCCTATGGAGCGATGGTGTTATTTGGCTTACATACTGGAGATCAGGATTTAGTAGATCGCGGGATTTATCTGCATGCATTAACGGGCGCAACGTATTGGGAATATTGGAATAACATTGATGGCTATAATAATGTCAGCAGTGATGCAGATAATTTCTTACCAGGTTATAACCAGATCACTACTTCGATTATTTGGGGTGATGGCGCGGTATTTTCTACTTGGTTCAGTGCTGCTTATGCCCATATTTTAGGTATTCAAGGTTTACCGACGAATCCATTAATTTTACATGTTGGCTTGCATAAGCAATACATGGCTGACTATGTACAAGTCGGTTTAACCGAATCAAGTAATAATATGCCTTCAGGATTGATACCGGATCAATGGCGTGATATCTGGTGGAATCTAATGGCAATCAATGATGCGCAGGCTGCTATTGATGATTACAACACCGTCACTAGCTACGTGCCAGAGCAAGGTGAAAGTAAAGCTCACACCTATCATTGGATCAACACGTTTAATGCCCTGGGCACAATGGAAACAGGTTTAGGGACGTTGACAGCAGATTATCCTGCGGCAATGGCTTTTATCAAAGATGGCGTAATGAATTATGTAGTATATAACTTTGGTACGAGCCCACTTACCGTGACGTTTAGTGATGGGGTGACTGTCACTGCCGCGCCAAATGCCTTTGGTATGGAGAGTCGCTAACCTAGCATTTTGAACCAAAACCGTTCACTTCTGCGTATATAAATTAAATAATTTAAATACAATGGAGTGAGCGTGTATGCTTTTTATCCCTACTAAACGTAACTTACTAGCCAGTGCTTTTACAGCACTGTTTGCTATCTCTGCTAGTCCAGCACTGGCACACAATCACAGCGCTAAATCTGCCGATAAGGCCCCCTTCACGATTGACCACCTAGCCCATATGGCAAACGCCGGCAATATCACGGTGTCCCCGGATGGCAGTGTTACTGCGTACACCGTATCTAAACCACGCAATCTTAAGGCAGGCGATGATAACGGTAGTCCAGATACGCATTTATTTGTTATCCGCACAGTGAACGGTATCCAAGGTGAGCCGGTACAATTCATTGGCACCCAAGGAAGCGTATCAGCGTTAACATTCAGCGGCGATGGGCAGCATATCTTCTTTAAATCAAAGCGTGATGGCGATGAAAATACGTCGCTTTATTCGATTGCGTTAGCTGGTGGTGAAGCGACTAAGCGATTTGAATATGACACCAGTATCGGTGATTATGCCGTGTCTGATGATGGTAATACCTTGTATTTTGTCGCGCGTCCCAAAGACGAGACACCGGATCTAAGTAAAAAAGGGTTTGCCGCCTATGCATATGAAGAAGACGTCCGGTTGGCGTCATTATGGCAAGTTGCGTTAAATGAAAAAGATGCTCAGGCGACCGTCCTATTAGATGGTGGGCATGTATCAAATTTTGAGTTATCCAATGATGGCAAACATATTACCGCTGCGGTCGCACCAACAAACCTCGTCGATGATTCATTAATGCGCCGTGATTTAGTGATATTGGAAACGGCAACGGGTAAGGTCAAACAACACATCGATATTCCTGGTAAATTAGGTGCTTTTGAATTTTCTGATGATGACAAGCACTTGGCCTTTTTGGCCGGTACCGACGTTCATGATACGGCGACGGGTGTGTTATTTATCGCAAAAACCAACAGCAACGAGTTTACGCGCTTAACCCCAGATACATTGCAACACATTCAAGATATTGATTGGTACAACGGCGATATTTTGGCTGTGGCTCATCGCGGTGTAGAAACTGAGCTAGTCGTGTATGACACCAAAGGCAATGAAAAAACCATCTTGCCTACACCTGATGATATTGCGGTGCGTGCTGCTGATATTGGTGGGACAGGTTCAAGTAAAGTCATTCGTTTCATCGCTGATAGCCCTAAGCACCCTCGTGAAGTATTTGCTGTGACTGCCAATGGCACAGAGAAATTATCTCATCATAATGTGTGGTTAGATGGTGTGAAACTCGCTGAACAAACTACCTTTAGCTATGAGGCGCGAGATGGTCGTAATATTGAAGGCTTATTAATTACGCCACATGGCGATGTGCCTAAAGGCGGATGGCCGTTAATTTTAACGGTACACGGCGGGCCAGAAGCGCACTTTAGTGATGGTTGGATCACGCGTTATTCAAACCCTGGTCAGTTTGGTGCCACCCAAGGGTATGCGGTATATTACCCGAACTATCGAGGCTCTACCGGCCGTGGTGTTGCCTTTGCTAAAGAGCATCAAAACGATTATGCCGGTAAAGAGTTTAATGACTTAGTAGACGGTGTGGATGCGCTGGTGAAAGCGGGGATAGTGAATCGTGATCGCGTCGGCATTACCGGTGGTTCGTATGGTGGGTATGCATCTATGTGGGGAGCAACGGCACAAAGCGAGCATTTTGCTGCATCGGTTGCCTTTGTCGGTATTTCAAACCAAGTCTCTAAATTTGGTACTTCGGATATCCCGAATGAGATGCACTTAGTGCACTCATTGAAGTGGCCTTGGGAAGATAACTGGATGAACTTGATGAAGCGCTCGCCACTATATCATGTGGGTAAATCCACGACACCGACGCTTATTTTACACGGTGAAAAAGATACCCGTGTCCATCCAAGCCAATCAATGGAGCTGTTTCGTTCGATGAAAGTGCGCACGCAAACCCCAGTAAGGTTAGTCTTTTATCCGAATGAAGGGCATGGTAACCGTAAAGCTGCGTCACAATATGACTATGCACTGCGTCTTATGCGATGGATGAACACATATTTAGCGGCTGATGCGTCTCGTACTGATGCAATGCCTGAGTTTGATTTGGATATTGAGTCGTTATTAAATGGCGATGATGAAGAAAAATCTGACGATTAAATAGTTTGTTGTTAGAGTAAATAGCGCGGCCTGATATGATTGGGTCGCGCTTTTTTATTTATATCAATTACACTCGAGATACTTATCATGATGGATGCGGCATCGGCACTAGCAATAATTGAACGCCTAGCGGGACCTGCGACATTTGAGCGTGGTCAGGCCCTGTTCAACGATCAAGCTATCCTGAGTTATGCCAAAAACCGTAACACCATTACTAGTAAGGTACAAAGCGCCTCATCGCTAGGTGGAAAACATTATAATGTTGAGCTTACCGTGAATCCCAAAAGCTATGATGGAGGTTGTGATTGCCCTGCATCTGAGGGGTTTGATTTTTGTAAGCATTGTGTAGCAGTAGCGCTACATCATGCAGATAAACTGAAACAGCTTGAAAACGCTCAAGGTGGTTCAGCGGTAGATGTCATTGCTGCATATATTGAGAATATCGGTGAAATTGAAGCGAAACAGGCTTTGCTCAAGTTAATTGCTACCGATGAAGAGCAGCTCACCAAGTGGCAGTTATTGGCACAAATCACCTCGGAATTTGGCGTAATCAACGAAGATGGGCACCGCTCGGTGGTCAATATCCCCGTTCCGGTGAGTCGCTCAGGTAAAAAAGCGTCAGTGATGACACCGCTTAAAGCTATGATCACTAAGGCCCTTCCTAGCCGCGATGTTTGGCAATACAATAAAGTTCGCGCCTATTTCCAGCAAGCTCAACAAAAGCTCTCTACATTGTTTGAGTTATTGCCACATTTGCCATCTGAACAAGCCCATGCGTTGTCATATCAAATTATCAAACGTTACGACGGGATCATTGAACGAGTTGATGATAGTGGCGGGTTTCGGTTTGTGTTGGAGCGGGAGATAGAAGATGCGTTTGCCCGTTGTGTACAACGTTTGGAATGGCCTGCTCAGACTAAGGCGCAATACTTGTTACAGCTTTACACGCCTGAGCTAGATGTGCATGAGTTTAAGAATATACCAGAGCGTTTTTTAGTATCAGCATCCAATGAATATGACGTTGCGGTGCGAGAGGCGTTCTACCAAGGCTTAGCAGAAAGTGTCACGCGGAATGACCTATCTGATGATGTGATACAAGAACAACTCCAACATTTATGTGCTTACTATGAGTCTCAGGGAGAATACCAACAGGCTATTTCCGTATCTGTATCACTGGCAAAACATCCACAAGACTTTCTTGCGCTGATAAAATGGGCATTAGCGTTAGGTGACGCGCAACGCGCAACGGAGTTTTTGAAGCAGGCAAAACAGGTCGACTCAATGTCTCGATGGACCGCGGAATGTTTGCAACTAGAAGTACAAATCGCCCAGCTTAATGCCACTCCCGACACGGCAATAGAATTACAGTGGCATGCTTACATGCACTCGTTGGTGTTGGATGACTATATTCAAATGAATGTGTTGATTGAGCAGACGGTGAAAAAATCACAATTAACTGCTACGAAGGCTAAGTGGTTAGAGATAACTCTAGTGCAGTTAGAGGCGAAAATGGCCGAGAAAAAACTCACCGGTGATGCGCTTGTCGAACTGTGTCTATATAGTGGCGAGCTAGAAAAAGCGATGCAGCATGCCAACACTTTCCCAATTGATCGCGAACTGCTTCACCAAGTCGCTAAAGTCAGTGTCAAACAAGCGCCTGAACGGTGCTTTGAATTCTATGAACGCTTAATCAAAATTTGGGTGAAAAGTGCCAAAGCAGCCGATTATAAACGGGTGATTAATTTAATGGTGGAATGCAAAGATATATTGCATTTCTTACCAAAGCGTATCAAAGCAGAAGCTAAGTTCGAATTTTTGATCAATGAAATCGCTTATGATTATGCTCGTAAACGTCAACTGCAAAGCATGATCAAAAAGCATTTTGTAGTGTGAGTTTTAATTCACTGTTTTGAGTCGGTCAAAGAAAAATCATACCATCTCATTCAAATTCTACATGGGCGTGTCGATATGTATTGCATCAGTCGCCGGGTTTTGTCCAAAGATTACATGAAAGAGTCGTCATGCCCTAAGCATTAGGTACGTTAGTAATATGTGATGAGCCTTTTATCAGACGGACCTTGCCTAATATGATTTCTAGCGCCGAATTGCCCATGATGGATGATGTGATTTATGAATATAAACGGGATATTTGTATCTCCCAAATTCACAATAATCATACATGGCATGTGCAGTGGGAGGCATTACTTAAGACCTTAGCACCCAGTGTCGCTGCGTGATATTCGTAGTAGTTACAACATACATTCAGTGAGTTTTTTCACTAAATAATCATTATTTTCGCCATTGCCAAAATCTCCTTGAATGTTAACACTCTGTTTTTACTTGCATTTCTTCCTTGACATGGCCTATGCTTTATATAGGGCATGAGCTGTACGGCGAGATTATCTTCGTCGATTTGACCACTAGCCTAGTGACTATTTAAGGATATGATGATGAATGTACCATTAGAAGACCGCCCTGCAGAGCAAGTCAAAGAAGAAGTGATTGATACCCTAATCCACAACTTTAGTGTCGGTGTCATTTCTAATGAAGCGTTTGAACGTCGCTTAGATGCAGTGATGAATGCGACGACTAACCAAGCGCGTATTGACCAAGCCAAGGATCTCACTCCACCACCAGACAACACGATCAAGGATCAAAAAGCCAAGCAATTTTCGGTCAACTATGCCCATGATACTGCCGAAGCGCCGGATAAATTAATCAATATTTTAGGCAGTACCGACAGAAGTGGTATGTGGAAAGTCCCTAAAGTCATCAATGTGTATACCTTCCTAGGTTCATCCACATTAGATTTCACGGATGCGCGTTTTACGACCCCCAACGTCACCGTTAGAGTCTACAGTTTCTTAGGCAGCGATACGGTATATGTGCCTGAAGAAGTGAATATTATTTCCAAAGCGTTTTGTATTTTAGGTAGCACTGAAAATAAAGCACCTTCCATCAGTTCTAACCAATCGCCGACAGTCACCATCGAAGGTTATGTGGTCTTGAGCGATTTGAGCATCAAAATTAAGACCACCATCAAAGAAAAGTTTGTCGCCTTTGCCAACCAAATGAAAGCAATGTTTAACGAAAATGGCTATTAATCGCGAGTGGTATTTATTTGGGGATCTTATCTAATGTATCACGTGAATAATCGGCCACATCAACACTGATGTTGTATTGGGTGAGTAAGGCATCGAGTTTAGCTTGTTCTACTGCCAGCTCATCCATAATGATCGTATTATCATCTAGCTCCCATAATAAACGCGACCCGGCATAGTTAAATTGCAGAGCCAGCAGAGCATCATAGTTACCGAGTTCGGCGGCAGCTTTGACCTTCTTCATTGAACGTGTCACGCGATTTAAGGCTTGTTTTAAATCCCAAACATACACCACTTCAGTCATAAAAGCATGGTGTCTTATTTTGACTAAACCAATTCCGATCATGATACTGGTGATGATGACACCGGTTAAATTCCAATGGAAATGACTGCCACTCGGATCAGGGTAAAGCTGAATTAATGTTTGTGAGATCCCTAGGCAGCCTGAAATCAGCAGAACAATACATATCATAATCACGATATTTAAATGTTTACGATAGCGAGCTTTATCGATTTGGATGAGCTGCATGTAATTTAGTGTCCTATTCAGAGCAATTATGTCCGTTAATATTGTAACAAAATTGGAGCAAGATACAGACTTTTCCCTAAACGAAAGATATGATGATTTTACAATAACAACAAACCAGGTTACCCCATGTCTCAACCTTACACCGCATTCACTTTTCCTAACGGACAAACAGTCAAAAACCGTATCGTTAAAGCGGCAATGGAAGAAAATCTCTCTGATCCACAGTTGCAACCTAGTGACACCTTGATCCAGTTGTATCGCACATGGAGTGCCGGTGGTACGGGATTATTATTAACCGGTAATGTCATGGTTGATGCCCGAGCGATGACTGGACCTGGCGGGGTAGCATTAGAAAAAGATACGCCACTTGAGCGATTTATTATCTGGGCCAAAGCGGCACAAGCTAATGACACCAAAGTGTGGATGCAAATTAATCACCCTGGTCGTCAAGTCTATGCCAATATGAATGGTGTGGTGTATGCGCCTTCTGCCATAAAGGTGGATTTAGGTAAATTATCCAAATTGTTTGGCGAGCCTGAGGCTATGACTGAGACGCAAATTGAAGACGTGATTACACGTTTTGGTGATACGGCAGTCAACGCACAGCATTCGGGCTTCAATGGAGTACAAATTCATGCTGCTCACGGATATTTGCTAGCCCAGTTTTTATCACCATTGGTAAACCAACGCACCGACCAATGGGGGGGCGATTTGGTTAATCGTGCCCGTTTGTTAATGCGGATTGTCGATGAGATCAAAGCACGAACGGCCCCTAATTTTGCGGTAAGTGTGAAACTGAATTCTGCTGATTTTCAACGCGGTGGCTTTGATGAAATCGATGCATTGGGTGTGGTACAGATGTTGGAACAAAAAGGCATTGATCTGGTGGAGTTGTCGGGTGGCAGTTACGAAGCACCAGCAATGCAAGGGATGACTAAAGATGGACGCACTCTAGCGCGGGAGGCCTACTTTTTGGCGTTTGCTAAAACGATCGCCCAACAAACTTCCCTACCTATCATGACAACAGGCGGGATTACGCAACTTAAGACAGCTCAGCAAGTATTAGCGGATGGGGTGCAATTAGTCGGTTTAGCGACCGCTTTGGCTATGCGTCCCGATTTACCGAATCATTGGCAAAATGCCCCCGCCTATCAAGCACCGAAACCTCAAGTATCATGGCGCAATAAGAGCTTACAAGCTTTAGCCGTCATGGCGATGATTAAGCGTAACTTACAGCGTATTGGCCGAGGTAAAGCGCCTAAAGTGTTCATGTCACCAGTGTTAAGCTTAATAAAGGATCAGTTACGCAAGGCAAAACTAACGAAGCGATATAATAAGAGACAAAGATAATGTCATTGAAAACCTTATCTGTTCAAAGCACCTAAATTACCTTTGAAGTGTACGTTATTTTCGAAATAATTATTTGTAAATAATTGATTACAAAAGATGATTATTATCAGATTTTTACCTAAATAAATGAAAATATTTATAAATAATAAATACTGCTTAACCCTATTATTTATATGGGTTTTGCATATTTAAATGTAAATAGATTGTAACATTTGTAAACAAATAGTTGATCTAACATAAAAATGACTCCGTAAATACAATATCATTTCATACATATATCGGAATGATAACAGTAATATCAGTAGATGTTTTTTGTCTACATGTTCTCCGTAGTTTCGTGTAAATAATAATAACGAAATTCGGATTCACTAAGATTATCTGGAGTTAATATGAAAGATGTAATGTTGAATCCAACCGACTACGTAGGTATGTCGTTCTGGATTATTTCTGCCGCGATGCTTGCTGCCACATTCTTTTTCTTTATGGAAAGAGACCGTGCTGTAGGTAAGTGGAAAACCTCATTATCAGTAGCTGCATTAGTTACCGGTATCGCTGCACTTCATTATTTTTACATGCGTGAAGTGTGGATTATGACAGGTGAAAGCCCAACCACATTTAGATATGTGGATTGGCTATTGACTGTTCCACTACAAATCATCGAGTTTTACCTGATCCTCACTGCTATTGCGGTAGTGCGTGCAGCATTATTCTGGAAGTTGTTAGTAGCTTCATTAGTGATGTTAATATTTGGTTATTTCGGTGAAATTGGCACAATGAATGTGTGGTTAGCATTCGTTATTAGTATGGCTGGTTGGTTATATATCATCTATGAAGTATTTGTGGGTGAAGCCAGTAAGATCAGTGCTGCGAATGGCACGGCCGCCAGTAAGAAAGCCTTTAATGCGTTACGTTTAATTGTGACTATTGGTTGGTCAATTTATCCGATTGGTTACGTATTAGGGTATACCGCTGAAGGTACCGATGATGCACTTAACTTAGTCTACAACTTAGCAGACTTTGTCAATAAGATTGCATTTGGTGTTGTCATCTGGGCAGCCGCCACATCTGGTTCTGAAGAGAAAGCCTAATGAACGATGGCAAAAGGAGTATTGTCTCCTTTTGCCATACATACTGAGGTGAAAACTATGCATGTTTGCTCAATAATAAAAAACCACATTGGCGATGCGTTAGCATTAGTCCAGCATAACATGAGCACAATAGATGAAAGCCACGATGACCGACTTTTATCTCAAATGATTCAATATCACGGGACTTCTCAGGGTAATGCGACACGTGCATTAATCAGTTTATATGCCAGTGATGCATTACATTTACGCCAACAAGACGCTGTTGCAGCTGCCTCGATTGTAGAAACTTTACATACCGCATCTCTCATTCATGATGATATTCAAGATCGAGAACCACATCGCCGCGGTAAGCCTTCTCTGTGGCATCAATTCGGGGAAGGGCCTGCGTTGTGTGCAGGTGATTTTTATTTATCAAAAGCGTATTCACATTGTGCTGATATTTCACAGCCAACCCAAATTCAACGATTAATACAATTAGTGCATCAGTCTATTACTCAAACGATTAGCGGACAAACGAGTGATATTACCAGTACTGATATTCGAACTACTTCTCAAGATTATGAAACCATTGCGATTAATAAATCGGGTCCACTACTTGGATTAGCCCTTCGCATTCCTTTGTTGTTAGCAGGTTATGACGACGATGAAACACAAGTTTGGATGAAACAATGCATTGAACCATTTGCACTTAGTTACCAAATTGTGGATGACTTATTTGATACACAAATTGATGCTGAGCAAGGTACGTTAAATCTCGTTAATTTATTAATGAGAGATATGTCTTCTCAAGAAGCGAGCGCATACGCGAAATCGCGAGTCGAATTATTATTAAGCCAAGCGCGTGCTAACTTAGCATTAGTGCCTAACTATGCTGGTATATATATTGATTATTGCATTGACCAATTACAACTTAAAGCGCAGCAGGTGAAGATATGAAACAAGCAGTCGTTGTAGGTGCTGGTTTCGGTGGTATAGCCGCTGCGTTGCGCATGCGAGCGAAAGGTTACGATGTCACATTGTTGGATAAACAAGGGCAATTAGGTGGCCGAGCGCGAACTTTTGAGAAAGAGGGTTATCTATTTGATGCCGGTCCAACGGTAGTAACGGCCCCATTTTTATTTGATGAGCTTTTTACGCTATTTGACAAATCCAGAGAAGATTATATTAAGTTTGTGCCTGTCGAACCTTGGTATCGGTTTGAATATCCTGATGGTGACCATTTCAATTATGGTGGTACAGTCGAAGATACATTAGCTGAAATTGAACGCATTGCGCCTGAAGATAAAGACGGATATTTACGTTTGCTGACCGCGTCTAAAGATATTTTTGATGTAGGATTCACAGAATTAGCAGATAAGCCGTTTCATGAATTCTCATCCATGCTGTCCCAAATTCCAAATTTAATGCGTTTAAAAAGTTACAAATCGGTTTGGCAACTTATTTGCGACCATTTAAAAAACGACAAAATTAGACAAGCATTCTCGATCCAACCCTTACTGGTAGGTGGCAACCCTTTTGACACCACATGTATATATAATTTGATTCATTTCCTTGAACGTGAATGGGGGATCCATTTTGCATTAGGTGGTACTGGTGCGATTGTTCAAGGTCTTGAAGTATTAATGCGAGAACAAGGCATTCGTATTGAGTTAAATCAAGATGTCACTGAATTTGTTTACCAGAATAAGCAAGTGACGGCGGTTAAATGCGCTAATGGAAGTGAATTTTCGTGTGATATGTTGGTATCTAATATGGATCCTTCGTATTTATACAAAAAAGTTATTCCTAAAAACAAACAAGCGTTGTCGGCAAAAATTAAAACTGCAACAGCTAAGCATTCGATGGGTTTATTTGTTTTATATTTTGGCACCGACAATACCTATCCTGATGTTGCGCATCATACCATTTGGCTAGGTAAACGATATCGTGAGTTGTTAGATGATATCTTTGATAAAAAAGTATTAGCAGATGATTTTTCATTATACGTCCACCGTCCCACTGCGACTGATGCTAGTTTTGCTCCCAAAGGATGTGATTCTTTTTATGTCCTAGCACCTGTACCGAATTTGCAAGGGGGACAAGACTGGGATGAAATTGGAGAGCAATACGCTCAACGTATTTTAGATGCTTTAGACAAAACGATGCTACCGGGCGTTAAAGAACATGTGACAGTACAATTCCACAAAGCGCCGAATGATTTTGAAACGGATTATCATTCGATGCATGGCTCAGGTTTCTCTATTGCGCCTTCATTAACTCAATCCGCTTGGTTTCGTTATCATAATAAAGCAGAAGGATTGAATAATGTTATTTTAACGGGTGCAGGCACTCATCCTGGGGCAGGTATGCCGGGCGTATTATGTTCTGCAAAGGTGATCGAGCATTTAGTTGAGCCCATCACAGAAAAGGTACCTTCAACGACACCTGAATTAAGCTTATCTCATGGCATCCGCTGAATTAGGTTATGACGAATTCGTCGATGCGATTGGCGAATTTGCTGATGCTCAAACGACGCTCGTTCAGCATGGGAAGACGTTCCGTTTTGCTCAGAGAATGTTAGCGCGACAAACGGCGACTGACGCAGCAAAATTGTATCAGTTTTGTCGTATTTGTGATGATTTAGTCGATGAAGCACCTGATACTGATACTGCAATAGCACGTCTTACACAGTTAAAATCCTCACTTTCTCAGTCAAACTGTGGATTACCATCAATTCAAAGTTTTCAACAATTAAAAGCCGACTATGGAATTTGTGATATCGCAATTACGGGGCTATTGGATGGGATGGCATCTGACTTAACCGAAACGACTAAAGCGGATGAGAATGAGTTATTGCAATATTGCTTCCGTGTTGCGGGTACTGTTGGGTTAATGATGTGTCCTATTTTACAGGCACCCAGAACAGCAGAGGCGTTTGCGATAGATTTAGGCGTAGCGATGCAGTTGACCAATATTTCACGAGATATTTTAGAAGATGCTCATAAAGGTCGAATATATTTGCCTCAAACCTGGTTAGGTGGCTTATCACCAAAACATATAATTTATCCATCGCCAACCCAGAAGTTAGTTATCCAACAGGCTCAACAGCGTTGCTTAACTTTAGCTGAAAAATACTATTGTTCTGCAGAGATTGGCTTAAAAGCGATACCTAGCCGAAATCGGTATGCAATGTTTTGCGCTTTACATTTATATCGTGAAATTGGTGTCGAAATTGCCCGTCAAAACTATGCTTTTGATGATGGCCGAGTGGTCATTTCTAATCGCCATAAATTGGGTGTCTTATTAAAACGAGCCTTTTATAATCCATTAAATAGCTACGGTGATGTTCATCAGGCTGAACTTCATAATAGTTTTAAACATTTATATCAAAGTGATGCTTAAGTGTGACTGTGACCTCAAAAGCTATCGATTTTAGTGAATTTGATTTAGTTATCATTGGAGGTGGTTGTGCAGGGTTATCCTTAACATTGGCACTACTTCAATATAATTATGCGGGCAAAGTGCTTGTAATTGAGCGCCGCGAACAATATGAACATGACCGCACTTGGTCTGGCTGGTTTAGTCAAAGTGATTTAGCGTTATTAACAAACCTATCAATGCAGACATTTCCTGGATGGTCCATATCAGACGGACGTCATTGTTATTGTCATACCTCAACTTCACATCCCTATTATTCAATCAGCAGTGAACATTTTTATTCATACGCAATACAGAAAATCCATGCATCTTCAAATGTTCAATTACTAACAGGCGCTGCACTGAGTGTTAATGATTTATCCGCTATCACCCACAGTCATATTATTGATACAGTCGGGTTAGGAATTGAAATTACTCGGCCACGTTATGGTTTGTGGCAGAGTTTTGTCGGAGTGATGGTGTCATCATCATCGGTATTGTTTGATGTGAATACACAATCACATGCCACACTAATGTCAGACATGTCTCAAGATGAGAATGAGTTTTATTTTACTTATATTATTCCACAAAACCCTCATCAAGCTCTTGTTGAGGTGACTTATTTTACCAGCAAATCATTAACACGAGATTATTTAACTGAGCGATCAACCCATGCTGCTCAACGTCTTGTCCAAACTAAAATCACTCCTTCTCTAAATGATATAACAATTACAGCTATTGAGTATGGGCATTTGCCTATGTGGGATGTAGTAAGTCACCAAACACCAAGATCACAAACCCATCACCACATTACTTTAGCGGGAAATATTAGTGGTGCTTTACGCAGTTCATCTGGATATGGTTTTGCAACTATTCAAAGGTGGGCAAATCAAACAGGGAAAGCGTTATCACACACGGATAAATTGTCTACAAAACCGTTACTACATACTCGACATTATTCTCGTTGGGTGCAATGGATGGATAATATTTTGTTGGTGGTATTAGTGCGTTATCCTAAGTTGAGTTCGACAATATTTTTGCGAATGGCTAATCGATTAACGGGGAGTGAGTTTGCTCAATTCATGTCTCATCGAGCGCCATTACGCATATGGTTAAAAGTCATCATGGCAATGCCTAAGTGGGCATTTATTAAGGCTGTGTGGTGGTCATGGTTAGATTAGCTTTTCGCCAATGGCAAAGTGTCCTGTTGGTCATTGTTGCATCAACATGTTTGTTATTGTCTTTTTTTCATATCAATCTTGGCGTTGATAACCCAGCTGTAATGTTTATCATGATCTGTTCAATCATGGTACTTGGAGTCCCCCATGGCGCACTTGATTACTCTTTAGCGGTTAATGGACTTGGTTTAGTTTCGATGTCTCGAAAGATCCAATTTTTACTGTTTTATTTGGCGATAGTGTTATTGAGTATAGGACTGTGGTTACTTTCCCCCATTAGCGGTTTCTTGTTGTTTATGTTTATGTCGGTATGGCATTTCTCTGAAGACTGGTCTTTTGACGTGGGTGATAGGCGACATTGTGCTATAGCAGTATGGCTTATAACGATGCCGGCTTTATTTAAACCTAATGAATTTAATGACATCTTATCCGTACTTTGGCTGACTACGGGACAAATTGAAATAGTGACTATTGCGAGTCAATTCGGTGCGATAGCAGCATCGGCATTCGTGTTATTTGGATATAAACGCGAAAACATAGTTTTGTACTTAGAGTTAATTGCTTTACTAATTATATTAACTCAAGGTGGGATTTTGCAGTACTTTACTGCGTATTTTTGTATCATACATAGTCCATTATATGTCAGACGTTTTGTGATAAAAGTACCGATGAAACGAATTGAAATGCTATTTCAATTGATGGCAATTATGATAGCAACAGTGATGCTGTTGAGTGCCTTATGGTGGCTCAGTGATGTTTATCAGATTGATGTTGGGATTTATGCATGGTTATTTATAGGGTTATTTGCACTGACCGTACCGCATATGCTGTTAGTCGAAAAGTGTTTAATTAAAACTTAATTGAAGGCTTGAGCAAATGGCGCTTATATATAAACATAAATATTATGTCTATTTCTTAGAATTATTTACAGGCTAAAAATAAATGAGACGACCACACCATCATTCTCTGGCGTGTTGTCGATTCTCATTTGTCCACCATGATATAACGCCAGCATATTAGCGATATATAAGCCCAAGCCTAAATGCACTTGTTGATCGTCATTGTTGCGCACTGACACCATGGATTCTTTGAGCTGAGATTGCATACCTTCGGGTAACAGTGGACCTGTATTGGTAATGCTTAGAGATAATGTGTTTATCTGCTGGGTTAAGGCTAATCTAATATCACTATCAGCATGAGCAAAATCTACCGCGTTACTAAGCACTTTATCGAGCATTTGAGCAAAAAGTTCTGGTGCGCCTTGGAGTGTAGTATCAGAATCAATTTGGTTATCCAATACAAAATGCCGCTGACTTGTCATACGCATGTTCTCAAGGACATTGTCACACAAGCTCACCACATTCACCGGTTCAGGTTCGCTACTTTTGAGCGTATGCTCTAAGCGTGTGGCTTCACTCATATTATTCAAGATCAAACTCAGGCGTTTAATGCCATCTTGAGCACGGTGAATAAACACATTATCGTGATGATTGGTTGTGTTACTTATTGCTAAATTTTCCAACGATGAATTGACGATAGCGACAGGTGTTCTGAGCTCATGTGATAGGCGCGATGCCATATTTTCTAAGTAGTGATTATATTGGGCTAATCGGTCAAGGACTTGGGCGAAACTGCGACCCAGATCGCCAATTTCATCACCTGCGGTTTGCTTGGGAATACTGCCGATAATCTTGCCTTGGGCATCAATGGCTTGTTCTGTGTCATTGCGTAAACGCCTGACACGTGAGGAGATCCGTGACGCAAAGATAAACAGTGCTAAAGTACCTAATACTAAAACACTTAAGAAAAAATGAAACTGTTCTTCTAATGCTCTATTTCTCAAGGTACGGATGCCGTTTGTTGTTTGCTCAACTACCACCGCTCCCATGACTTCCCCAGCGACAAAAATAGGATGTGCCGCAGATAGGATGACGGCTTGTTTGTCGCTACTGACCCGCCATAAGGTTTCGGGTTTCCCGGTGAGCGCTTTGTCAATATCACTACCCACGAGTTGATAGGCATCTGCTAAATCATCTACAAATGAGCTTGGCGGTTTACTCAATATCGTATAGTACAAAGGAAGTAACCAATTTGATTCGATATGAGTTACAATGCGACTCAGTATGTGAGATGACTCTTCCTTAGTTGAGGAAGCGACTGTAGAGAATCGGCTGTTAGCATTGTCATATTTATCTGTAACATCTAGTCCTTGAGCACTTTGAATATCTCCCGAACGGGCTAATACACGTTTGTGTTTATCCACTACCCACACCCTAGCATTGGCGTATTGGAGCCCTTGGAGAATTTGTTCAATTTCAGGTGAAGGGATGAGTACAGTGCCTAACGCATCTGATTGCATTGGATTAGCGGTTCCAATAGTGAGCTCATGTTGGCGGGTAATGCGATCATCCACATCAGTAATTGCAAAAGCAATGTTACTCGCTAGCATGTTAAGCGGGATCCTCATCTCGATATGATAGCCATTAGATGATTGTAGCCATTGGCCTTGAATACGTGTTTCTAGTTTAAGCGGCACAAACGTTTCTTCACTGTTATCCAGTAAATAGGCATTGACCCAACCTGACTGATAAGGCGCAACTACATATCGCTGAAATTGGCCGGTGGCATTGATCATGGCGATTTGTAAAAAATCATTACGATCGATCCTCAACGCATTTTCATTACGAAAGATCACTTCGTCGTCAAGTACATCAAACACCACATACAAATAGCGACCATACTGTCCCACCATGTGGGTAAATCTCAGTGATGTCGGATCGTAATCTTGCCCAGGTTGCTGTTCAATGATGTGAGCCTGTCCATAATGCATAAATTGCGCCTGATAATCTCCCCAGTCGGTCAGTTGGCCATCCAATTGGATAGGATATTTAATGGGGTGAGCATAGAGATCTGTGCCTGGTTTAACAGTGTTGACCAGAGCTGATTGTTCGGTAAATATCACCGGACGTTCATGTAAAGCCGTGGCGACGGCACGGGCTGTGCCCACCATGGTTTGTTCTTGGCCAATCCGCAGATAAGTCTCCAACTCGCCGACATATTGATAGCCTAAATAGGGTATACAAAAGAGAAACGCCGAGAAGAAGAGGAGTTTTGCGCGTAAGCCTAACCGGAATATCATGATTGAGCGCCTTGTTTCCAGCGATAACCCATCCCGTAAACAGTTTCGATATAGTCAAACGAAGGATCAATGGCGCTGAATTTTTTACGAATCCGTTTGATATGCGAGGTGATCGTCGTGTCATCCACCACCATTTGCGATTCATCCATGAGCTGTTGGCGAGTTTTTACGTGGCCTTGATGTTTGACAATAGCATGGAGCATCCAAAATTCAGTAACCGTTAAATCAATAGATTGGGCCTGCCAACTCAATGTCATTCTCAAGGTATCAATGACGAGCTCACCGACGGTTAATGTGTCATGCGAAGTGTTGGTTTCAGAGGTTTCTTGTAAGGCAGCAGTACGACGAAATAATGCAGCGATACGCGCGAGTAGATGCATTAAACTGATATCTTTGGTTAAGTAATCATCTGCGCCAAGTCGTAACCCACTGATGGTATCGACATCATTGTCGCGCGCCGTAAAAAAGATAATGGGTAATGTAGTGGAAAGTGAGCGCAGCTGCTGACACAAGGTAAAGCCCCCGTCCATTTCATCCCCCAGTCCAATATCAATAATCGCCAAATCAGGTAGTGCTAGATTAAACGCATCGTGGGCGGCTTGGCGTGACGCATAAGCATCAACTTGATAGCCATGCTGGGTGAGCGCAGCGATATAGTTTTCGCGTAATGCTAAGTCATCTTCTACTAAGGCGATCCGTTTCATGGTATCTCGTTCGTTTACTGCTTGTATTCACTATACCCAAAAATTGCGCGATGAAAAGTGATTGTGAATGATGTAGGGATATTTCCATTTTTTCGCCACAATTGATCGCAAGATTGCCATGTTCTGAGCCAAAAAAAGCCCGATCTGCGTGTTTTACTATGTGTGTCATTTACGACAAACCATAGATTACTTTTGAAAAGGAAACACATATGAAACGATTTACACATTCAGCATTGGCACTTTGTGTCTCGACATTATTTTCATTCACCTCAATATCAGCTAGTGCCCAGGTTGCAGATGCTGTGACGACATATAAAAATGAACCGGCTACCACTCATACCAACATTGGCTTTGGCACAGGGCTAGTCGCTGGAGCTGCATTAGGTGGCCCTGTTGGTGCTATCATTGGTGCAACGTTGGGCGTGTTGATGGTTGAAGAGCATAACGATGATCAACACATTGCTACATTAAAAACCGATTTATTGGCTGCATATGATCATCATCAAACCCAAGCCCAAACCATTGCACAGTTACAACAAATGGTGGATGAACCTGTTATTCAACAGGTGAATTACACCACGCCAAGTGTGTTTGATTTTCCTGAAATGCAGAGCCATATCCAGTTCACCACAGGGATAAGTGAGGTTGCTAGTGCATATCATGGACAGTTAGCGTTATTAGCTCAGGTACTCACTAAACAACCGCAGTTGCAAGTAACTTTGACTGGCTTTGCAGATTTACGTGGTACTGATGATGATAATTTATCGTTATCTAATGCGCGTGTTGCAGCGGTGAAGAGTATGTTAGTCAAGGAAGGTGTCTCTGAGGATCAAATCAAAACGATTGCATTAGGTGAAGCCAGAGCAGTGCAAACATCAAACTGGGATGAATCTTTAGTCTTTGATCGACGAGTGACAATTGATTTGGCACCCAATGTGACAATGACGGCGTCTAATTAGACTAAGGGGAAAAATTATGCGGGTGACATCATTTAATACGTTAACCATGAAGTTCAAGACGCTCTTGGTATCAGGAGTAACAGCTGCGGCAGTATTAACAGGAGTCGCCTTAGCTAATGTGGGCTGGCTAGATGAGGCCGATATCCCAATAGACAGTGTGACACCCATAGCGTCATCCACATCACTTCAGCGTGCGTCTAACACGTCTGTCACGAGTCAGCCCGTTATTATTAACGTGGATGGTAACTATGGCCTAATCAATCGCCAAGCCCCTATTGTGACGAATATTTTTCAAGTAGAAGAGGGGACGTTATTTATTCCCGTAGCGCCTAAGTCAAGCGAGACAAAATCATTGACTGGAGAATCGCTTGAAAGCCAACCACAGATGTATGTCCCCAGTCCAATCATAAGTACTGACGTTGAGATGAATGTGACTGGTGTGGTAGAGCGGACGCGTATTACTCAGTATTTTGTCAATACAAGTCAAGAGTGGATAGATGCGACTTACGTATTTCCTGTCCCTCTGGGGGCGGCTGTTGATGAGTTATACATGCAAATAGGTACACGGACAATTGAAGGTGTAATACAAGAAAAAGCCCAAGCTAAAAAGACGTTTAATAAAGCGAAAGCCGGTGGTAAAAAAGCCAGTTTGGTGGAACAAAAACGTCCCAACTTGTTTACCAATACTATTGCTAACATTGGGCCTGGCGAGCATATATCGATCACCATTTCTTATCAAAATATCGCGCAATATACCGATGGTGAGTATTTGGTACGATTACCTATGACGTTGTCACAGCGCTATGCGGGAGAGCTTAACAGTGTTGATGGGAGTGGGGAGTCGCTCGATCCTGTCGATCCCGATTATGCTCACAAACAATATGCAATGGATGTTGTGTTAACGTTAAATACACAGTCAGCTGATACGCGCATCACTTCGACGACTCATCACATAGAAAGTGAAGCGATTGATAAAGGAATATATCAAGTTCGTTTAGCTGAAGAGGATGTGGCGAATCGTGATTTTGTCGTATCCTGGTCACTAGGAAATACAGATGATGCTGTGGTAGGGCATTACCAAGAATACATTGACGGTACTACTTATGGTCTCATCCATGTGGTGCCACCGGTAATATCTCACGATCCTTCTTCAATGGCTTCAACCGTGACACCATCGATTCAACAAAATACAATATTTGTTCTAGATTCATCGGGTTCAATGCATGGTACAGCCTTAACACAAGCTATCGATGCCATCAGGGAGGGAGTCTCATATTTGACAGAGCATGACACGTTTAACATTGTTGATTTTGATAGTGAAGCACGTGCTTTATGGCGTCAAAGCCAATTTGCTGATGAGGAGAGTAAGACCGAAGCGATGAGGTTTTTGCGTCATGTTGATTCAGATGGGGGGACCAATATGCAAGATGCTTTGGCCCTATCATTGACGCAGTTATTAGATAGTTCAACAGGTTTGACTCAAGTCATATTTGTGACTGATGGCAGTATCAACAATGAGCGTGAATTATTAAAGCAAATCGCTGAACAGCTCGGTGACAAACGCCTATTCACTGTTGGTATTGGAGCGGCGCCGAATAGTCATTTTATGGAATACGCGGCGATGTTAGGTAAGGGCACGTATACGTATATTGATGATTTAACTGAGATTCAACCTAAAATGGCGTATTTGTTCTCGCAATTACGTTCGCCGATGATCACGGATATTCAATTGACTCCAAGTGAGGAGCTATCCTTATATCCACAAGTATTACCGGATATCTATCTGGATCAGCCGGTGGTGCTCAGTTATCGCTATGATGGGGTTGCGGATCAGCCTGAGCCGTTAACCATCAAGGGGCGTTTAGGCTCAGATGAAACAGGGCTTGAGCAAATATGGAGTAAAGCGCTGCCGGTGTCATCGCATCTTACTATGGGCTTAAATAAGCTCTGGGCGCGCGCAAAAATTAAAAACATTGAATCATGGTGGCATACCAATACTGAATATCTTCCTGAAGAGTTACCTGACATCATGCAGGCTAAGATCACAGAAACGGCCCTGTCAGCAAAGATAATCAGCCGTTTCACGTCACTTGTCGCGGTCGATGTTACACCGTCTAAACCGATGGGCAAGCAATCAAAAGCAGTCGATGTATTGAATGCTAAAGCACAGCACTTAGTCGGCCAACTGCCTCAAACTAGCTTAGGTTTGGGCATATATGGTTGGTTGGGATGGATCGGATTAGGCTTTTGGGGCATAGGCTATTCAATTATTAAGTGGATAGTTCGATGAAAATGATTATACATTACAGTGCATTAGCAATACTGATGCTGCTTCTCACTTCTACGTGGGGACAGGCGGGATATTATGTTGCTAAAGCACACTTGGCACAACATCTCATTGCTCAAGCATGGGAACAGCAGTTAAATCATGGCGAGATTGTCGCTCCGTGGTCTTGGGCGGATACTTATCCAATCGCAAAATTGACATTGGATGATGGTTATCCTTTGTATGTGTTAGCGGGTGCGAATAATCGAAATTTAGCATTTGGTCCAGTGTTACTGACCTCGGATATCACTTCGCCAAATATTGCAATTGCGGCACATAATGATAGTCATTTTGCATCGTTAGAGCATGTCGCGGTAGGTGATACGATACGGTTAGAATTTGAAGATATGCGTAAAGTGTATCAGGTGGAGCATATCCGTATAATTGATCAACACGATGTACATATATTATCTCAATATGCAGGACAGCAAGTGACATTAATTACCTGTTATCCATTTGAGACAGAAATGTCCTCGACGGATTTACGTTATGTAGTACAGGGAAGTCTGGTGAATTATTGATTTGAGACTCTCTGTAGCAATGCATTATCTGCCCATCAGTTCATACATGCACATATTGACGGCACTGGCTAAATTCAACGATTCAATATTGCCTGCACCTTTGATAGTAAATGCGGTGGCAGGCATCTGCGTCAATGCGTCTCGCGGAACGCCGCGAGCTTCATTCCCAAATACATAACAAGGCATCGTCTTAAATGATGTGGCAGCGATAGACTCACCATTCATATCTAGATAGGCAAATTCATCAAAGCGTTCATTGAGTTGAGCTAAACTAATATCTTGCTCGATAGGCACATAGAAAAGTGCTCCCATACTGGCACGCACCACTTTGGCATTAAATGGGTCAACACTGTTAGGGCTGAGTAATAACGTAACATCACCAAACCATGCAAGGGTGCGAATAATCGTCCCGAGGTTACCCGGATCTTGAACCTCATGCAGATATACATAACGTTGGCTATCCGCTGATGTTGTGGTGTTGGTAGTTAATTGATCGGTTGATTCAAGGGGGACACAGGCGATAATCCCTGGGGGAGTCTTGGTATCACTGATATTATTCATTTGCTTCGTTGTCAATTCAATGACATTAAAGCTTATCGGTAAATCATGCGCCCATTGAACATATTCCGGGGAGACATATAAGATACTTTTTAAAAGATGCGGTTGTCGTTCAGAGGCTTTGACTAACTCCAAAATGAGATGCTCACCTTCTAATAAGTAATGCCCGAATTCAGCACGGTATTTTTTCTGGTGGAGCTTTTTAACGTTGTCGAGCTTCATGTCAACTTCCTGAGTGCAATAAGATGGATACGCGTAAATCTGATATGAAATGAACGAGTCGTTTGCAAATCTAGTTGGGCAGTTTACAATATGACTCGTCTTAACGAAACCACAAGCACCGATTATCCATGGCAAAACCTAAACCCAGCAAAAAATGGATGGAAGACCATCTGAATGATCCTTATGTCAAAAAAGCCCAAGTTGATGGGTATCGTTCGCGTGCCAGTTATAAGCTGATTGAGATCAACGAAAAAGATCAGTTAGTGCGTCCAGGCAATATTGTCATGGATTTGGGATCTGCACCAGGTGGTTGGTCGCAAGTACTTGCGCCTATGGTTGGTGATGCAGGGCGTGTCATTGCGTCAGATATTTTACCCATGGATAGCATTGTAGGGGTATCTTTTCTACAAGGTGATTTCACTGATGAGGCCGTTTATAACGCGATTTTAAAAGAGCTTGGCGATGATCGCGTCGATACAGTGGTATCAGATATGGCGCCAAATTTAAGTGGCAATAATACAACCGACCAATACTCCTCAATTTATTTAGTAGAACTGGCGCTAGATATGGCACGCAATGTATTGAAGCCAGGTGGTGGGTTTTGTGCCAAAGTATTCCAAGGCGTTGGGTATGAAGAATATGTTAAAGAGGTGCGTCAATCATTCTCAAAGGTCATTATCCGCAAACCTGCAGCATCGCGTCCACGTTCTCGAGAGGTCTATGTTGTCGGGAAAGGTTTTAAAGGTTAGTACGTTTCTCAGTCTAGGGTGTGGCTATTAGCGTAGTTTAGCTATTCGATTAACAATAATGGGATTTTATTCGCCACGCCGTTCCATTTGTCTGCATCGGCAGGGGCAGGTTTCATCTCATTAATATTGGGCCATTGTTTGGCAAGCTCTGCATTCAGTTCAAGAAATTGGGCTTGATCAGGAGATATCTTTTCATCTTGAACGATCGCATCTGCCGGACATTCAGGAACACATAGCTCACAATCAATACAGATATCGGGGTCTATTACCAGAAAATTGGGGCCTTCAAAAAACGCATCCACAGGACAAACTGCCACACAATCGGTGTATTTACACTTAATACAATTATCAGTAACGACAAACGTCATGGGCTTACACTCTTAGGTGATATGGATGGTGTTGAATTATAAAGTGCTCTTGTTAAAACTCA
>Ga0209771_1000572_pt1 | contig 24728 bp, 41 predicted proteins | sample SaaInl59LU_5_DNA_FD_184639 | JGI IMG/M metagenome (GOLD analysis project Ga0209771, IMG submission 184639) | Marine microbial communities from expanding oxygen minimum zones in the Saanich Inlet - ESP_59LU_5_DNA (SPAdes) (version 2) | ecosystem: Environmental > Aquatic > Marine > Intertidal zone... | reverse complement strand
ATGTCTGTTGTGTAGTCTGACAAGCCAACTGCTACACTTGCAGCACCCATTGTTACTTGTACTGACTCAGTCATTGCTGGTACTGTTAGTGTACCGTCAGCGGCTGAGGCTGCTGTTGTAGTTGGCATTAGACCATTGTCATCACCAATTGCTACACCAAAAGCACCTACTGTTGTGCCTACTGTCCATGTGTCCAATGTTAGTGCATTGCCGTCGGTTGCTTTAAAGTCTAGGTCAACTGTTGCAAGTGAACCTGCATCAATGTCTAATTCAACACCCATTGTGCCTGCTGTTTTGCCTGCTGCTGTTTCAGCAAAGTCAAGTGTCACTGCACCTGATAGTGCTGGACCCATTACTGGTGCTGTTGTTTCTTCTGCTAGTGCAGATGTAGCAATCATTGCTGCTACGATTGCTAGTACGGTTATACGCATTTTAAGTTTTTCCTTTTAATTTCTTAGTGAACCCTTTGCTCACATATTACTTACTTCATATACAGATTTTCTGCATCTGTTATGAGCTAATTTTACTGGTTTTGTAAAAACATAAAAAAAGAGTGTTACATTGCTGCAACACTCTTTCCTGCTATGTTTGGTAACAAGGTCTAACTACCTCGTAGCACCCCTTAGGCTGCTAATGAATAATTTGCGTTTGCAATTATTGTGTTTCTTCGCGATAACCGTGCTTAGATCCGGATAACTCCACTAACTCTATTAACTACCAGTCGATCCTATTTCGGCCCCATCATAAACACACTAGCACTCTTATTCTTTACCCTATTTCTAGGTCCTCTATATCGAGTTATCATCTCGGGAAAGAGAGGTTATATTTCAAACCTAGTGTGCTTATGGTGGAGCCGCCGGGTACCGCCCCCGGGTCCTGTATAGCGTTTGAATTGCTTCAACGTTACGTACTATTTATACAGTCTTTTCTTAATAATGTCAACCACTCTTTTGCTTAATACAACTTCATAATGATTTCTGTCTAGTTCTATGTACTCCACATCGTCTCTACACATCATACTCGAACGAGTTACAATACCATCGTTTGTTCCGTTAATCCAAGGAACATCTCCAACAGTTGTAACCACCTGCGTCCACGGACACGTAATTTCTATCTTTCGACTGCGTCTTATGAAGTTACTGTTTGGTGAAATGTCTTTAAACAATTGATAATGGGGATTAAATATTGATCCCCATGTTGCTAGTTCACTGCCACCGAACGGAGTTGCTAAACTTACTACGCCTTGTATAGATGTGCTAAACTTTTGTTGTAGATAAGTTGCATATACTCCGCCTAGACTGTGTGCTACAATAACAAACGGTCCTTTAGTATTTTCAAGTATAGTAACCATTTCTGCAAGATTGTCTTGGGCAGTACCTTCTTTCTGGTAGTTTAAGTAGATTGGATCTTTAGTGGGTGTTAACTTTTGTATGAATGCAAAACTGCGTTCACTTGCTGTAGCACCATGAATATAAACTGTTTTCATATGTTATTTAATCAAACATGTCAAGTTCTTTTTCAGCAGTTTCTTCTATATCTTCTTGTTCTGGCCTGATTGGTTCTAACCATGTATCAGCAATATATGCTTTAGGTGATGGTCCTAATTGTATATCTATGTCTTCGCCTTGTATCCACCAATAATGATCGTGTACTGCACAAGTGCAAGTCATGCCAAGTGCTTCAAACTGTTCGCCAGCTTCAAACTTGCCGATGTACTCAACTACTTTTACAACTCTTCCAATGTTACTTGGATTCACTGAATGTATAATACGGGCAAAGTCACCTTGTTTACACTTCATTTTGATCTGCTTTTTTTGCGTTATGTTTTAATACCATTGCACTAAGTTCGTCTGTTTTAATTAACCAACCGTTTTCGTTTACAATAAACACATCGCCTGGTTTGTACAAACCTTTGTCCATTACTTCTGTAGGAGTGTCGCCTTCGACTTTAAATCCTTTTCCTCCGGGCAAGCTATTAATATTATAATCAACCCACATCATGTTATCTTCTCCAATGGTTTTGCTTGAGGATACTTTAGTACAAAGTGTGTGTCTAGTTTATCATCGTTAGTATCAACATAGATATCACAACGACAGTATATATCACCCGGCAACCCTGTACTGTTGGAATGTACTAATTTCCAGGTCCAGTTGTTTAATTCTATAGTTTTGTAAAGTTCGTCACCTAATTCACGGCGGATCCACAACATTTCCATTTGTGTATGTGCATGTGTCCACTTATACTCACATTGTCCTAAATAGTACCTCATCACCATATTCCTAATGTTCTGCCGTTCCCGGCAATAATAGCAAAACATGTGATTACATGTAGTACAATCCAAAACGTACGAAAAGCCAAAGCCTTCTTTACATCGCGTTGTGTAATAGGAAGAAACTCTGGCTTATCGTTGTCTGTAATTCCAACGGGCATTCCAACGGTTCTAGCCCAAGTTGCAAGCCATCGACGTTGTCCGCTCATTACATTGCGTTCTTTTTATCAATGATCTCCTTGCGGCGCTCTTTAGTAAGTTTGCCTAAGTTGCCAAGTGCAGTGCGAGCTCGTGTTGCAGCTGCTTTTACACCTTTATCTTCGAACGTTGCATGCTCTGTAAGATAGTTATTAAATGCTTGTACGATATCATCGTGAGTCGGTTGTGACATTATAGTTCTCCTTTATTAATGTTATTTTATTATAAACTAGTTTTTACAGTTTGTCAACCATTAACTAGTTGCATAGCCGTATTTGGCTAATACAGTTTGTGCATAAGGATATTTAGGTAAACTGCGACGACTGCCGTTTGATCCCCATGCTCTTTTACCGCCGGTATCTACATGTATAAATGTATTGTATACACCTACACCACCAATACCTTCGTTAATTGCAATCTCAATAAACCTTGCTCTGTCTGAATTACTATATCCAGTCATTACTATATCAGTTGCTTTGCCTTGTTGATGCATACTATTTTTTGCACCGCCAACTTTTTTATTATATTCTGGTGAGCGATATGCACTAGTAATAGTAAGATTCTGGCCCCATGACTTTGCTATTCTTATTAAGATATTACGCAGTCTAGTTTCTATCCTTGAATCAGTATGTGGAAGAAAGTTAAGTGCAGGATCTGATACACGTTCAAACGTGCTTGGTGCATCAGCATTTCCTGTACTACTATCTTGTGGACCAGTAACTCCATTTACTGCACTTGTATTTTTACTAAGAAATTCACCATCACCGTTGCTGATGCCACCATCGCCGTACTCTATAAAGTCTGCGTTAGCAGATGGTGCCTTTTGTCCGTCTCTAAGGGATGCTTCGTGCTCAGGTGAAACGTTAATAACATAAGAAAACACGTTGCCCACAAATACAGTCGAAGAACCTGAGGCTGCTCTATTAGGAACCCAACTTTCGTGTCCGCCTGTAGCATCGCCTTCTAGATGTACTAGCTTACCTTCGACATATACATTAGAAGCAGACCCAACTGCCGGATCACCGCATATAGTTTTATCGCCTTTACGTATTACTTGTTCGCCATCAATAAATACCTTTACACCGGGCTCGGCATACGCTGTCTGATGAAATGGGTTAGGCGTAGGACTAGCATGCCCTACGTGCTTGTCTACATTTGCTCTAACTATGCCAGCCATTATACTAGTGCAATTCCACTTGTTTGTGCTGTATACTGTTTGCCAATTTCTGCTTCAGTTTTAGCCATACAACTAATTGCCGTTGACTTCATAACAAATTTACCATCGGGCGACACTGAGAACATAAAAGGAGCAAGTCCTAATCCTTTCTCTTGTGCAATAAGCACCATTGGCTTTTTAAGTGTAACGTTGTTTTCAACTTCTGCTTCAAGTCGTCCGAGGATTTCTTCTCCTGAACTTAGTTTTAGAGATACTACATCTCCAACTTTATAAGGTGCTTCAATTAACATTATAGTGAGTATCCTGTTCCGTTATAGTTTGTTTCTTCTAAGTATGTGCCTAGTTTATCATAGCCACCAATTTTTGTTCCATGTACTTTAATTTGTGGGAAGGTTCGTGCTCCGGGAAATATTTCTAGTACTTCGTCTCGGCTAAAGTCGATATCAAGTTGATAATATTTAAATGGTAACTTTCTTGCTTCGCATAATGCCTTTGCTTGATCGCAAAAAGGACACAATGGTTTCCCGTAAATTTCTATCATAAACTAAATCCTTTAAATGTATCTTCGCTAACATCCTGTTTGGTGCCGCCGCTGACATAACTAGTTATCTCTGTTTCTTGCGGAGCCACTTGTACATCTGCACCCGAAATCCACTTAGCAGTCCATGGCAACGGATTAGCTTGTGACGTAGTGTATGGGCTTTTTAGATTTACATTAGTCATTCGACGTGTGCAAATCCATTCAATGTATCCGCTCAACAACTCTGTGTTAAGTCCAATCATTGATCCATCTTTAAACAAATATTCTGCCCAGGCCTTCTCTTGATCAACTGCATCAACAAACATTTGAATACATGCTTGTTCTGTTTCTTCTGCAATCTTTACATAGTCAGGATCGTCTTTCTTTAGAATCTTTAGCAACATCTGTGTGCTTGCTAGGTGCAAGTTCTCATCACGGGCAATAAGTTTAATAATCTTAGCATTGCCTTCCATTTGCTTCATTTCTGCAAACGCCCAGCTACATGCAAAGCTTACATAGAAACGCACACCTTCAAGAATGTTAACGCTCATTAGTGTAAGCCACAACAGTTTCTTTAGTTCATACAAGTCAACAGTAATCATCTTGCCGTTGACTGTATGTGTACCTTCGCCTAGCAACTTGTACCAACGTGTAGTTTCAATAAGGTCATCGTAGTATTTGGAGATGTCTCCAGCACAGTCTGCAATCTCTGCAATATCTAGCATCTCATCAAAGATTTTGCTAGGGTTGCTGTACACGTTACGAATAATATGTGTGTATGAGCGTGAGTGAATTGTTTCTGAGAACGTCCATGTTGTGATCCAGTTCTCAATCTCTGGCAAACTTACAATAGGCGAAAATGCTTCTACTGGCGCACGACCTTGTACACTATCTAGTAGGATTTGACGCTTCAGGTTTGATGTAAAGATATGACGCTCGTGGTCACTAAGTGCCTTAAAGTCTTTGCTGTCTTTGGTTACATCGACTTCTTCAGGACGCCAAAAGAATCCTAGTTGCTTGTCTGTAAGTCCGTCAAAGCTTTTATACTTTAACGTGTCATAACGCTGAATCGTAGGTCCACCTGTTGGATCTAGAAATGCTAATACTTTTGTGTGGTCTGCTTTGTTTGCAGTGTTAAAAACGCTCATGTATAGTTTTACCCTATGTGTATGTGTATAATATTATAATAACATGCCCCGAAGAGCGTGTCAAGTGTTAAATGTGGCAGCTTTCGCAATCTTCTTCGTCTACTTCAACAATCTCAAGCTCGGCCATCATCTTGTTAACATCAACTTCGCCTTGTCCGTCATTGGTGTTAAAGTAATACAGCTGCTTGCCGCCTAGTTTGTAGAACATCAACAGGTGCTGTAGCATTGTACTCATTGGAATCTTTTCATCTTCGTAGTATGCAGGATTATAACTAGTGTTAACACTAATACCTTGATCAATGTACTTTTGTAGTACGGCCATAATTTTCAAGTAACCTTCTGGAGACTGTTGATCCCATAGTAGGTCATACTTGTTTTTAAGACGCTTAAACTCAGGTACAACTTGCTTTAGTACTCCGTGCTTGCTTTGCTTTACACTAATTAAGCTTCGTGGAGGCTCAATACCGTTGGTTGCATTTGCAATCTGTGCGCTTGTTTCACTTGGCATAAGAGCCATTAGTGTGCTGTTGCGGATGCCTGTTTCTTTTAGCTGCTTGCGTAGACCTTTCCAGTCCATACGTTCTTTGTGTGGAACTAATGCGTCTAAGTCTTTCTTATAAGTTTGGTTAGGTGTAATGCCATGTCCGTACTTTGTTTCCATGTTGCCTGGAATTGCACCTTGCTCAACTGCAATATCAGCACTTGCTTTGATCAAATAGTACGACCATGCTTCTGCCCATTCATCTACGAGTGCAAGTCCATCTGCATCAATGTGTTGATATGTCAAGTCATGCTTTGCTAACCAATATGCAAAGTTAATAATACCAACGCCTAAAGGACGGCGCTTCTCTGTAGATAACTGTGCTGCTAGGATAGGATAGTTCTGATAACTTAGTAGTGCATCAAGACCACGAACTGCTAAACGGCACACACGCTCAAAGTCTGATGGTGTACGAATGTTGCCCCAATTGATTGCACTCAGTGTGCATAGGCTAATCTCACCTTCTGGATCGTTTAGATCTTTAAGTGGCTTGGTAGGCAATGTAATCTCTGCGCACAAGTTACTCATCTTAATAGGTGCAACGTCTGGAAGGAAGCTACTGTGGTCATTAGCATTGTCTACATTTTGTAAGTAGATACGTCCTGTGTTCTTACGCTCTTCCATGAATGCACTAAACAGTTCACGTGCTGGAATAGTTTTCTTGCGTAGTCGTGTGTTGCGTTCTGCACGTTCGTATAATTCTTTAAACTTGTCTTGGTCTGCAAAGAAAGCATCATACAATCCTGGCACATCTGCAGGCGAGAACAAAGTTATATCACCGCCAGTTACTAGTCTTTCATACATCAGCTTGTTAAACTGTACACCGTAGTCCATGTGTCGTACACGGTTCTCTTCAGTGCCTTTGTTGTTCTTTAGCACCAGCATGTCTTCTACTTCGAGGTGCCATATTGGATAGTAAATAGTTGCTGCGCCGCCACGCACTCCACCTTGGCTACATGACTTTACTGCTGATTGGAAATGCTTATAGAAAGGAATGATACCTGTGTGATATGCATCGCCTTTACGTATGGGGGAGCCGATAGCACGGATACTTCCTCCACCAATTCCAATGCCTGCCTTTTGTGAGACGTACTTAACAACAGCAGCAGCAGTAGCGTTAATGCTGTCAAGACTGTCATCAGTTTCAATGAGTACGCACGAACTGAACTGACGCTGCGGGGTACGCACACCTGCCATAACAGGAGTAGGTAAACTAATGTCGTGCAAACTAATAGCATCATAATAATCCTTTACCCATTGCAAACGGGAACTAACTGGATAGTCTTGAAAAAGACTAGCTGCTATAAGAATATAACACATTTGTGGTGTTTCAAAGATCTCGCCACTTACTCTATTTTGTACTAGGTACTTGCCGCGTAGTTGCTCCATAGCAACATAAGTTAATGCATCGTCACGCTCGTGCTTGATGAATGTATTAATTTTATCCCACTCTTCGTCGCTGTATTTTGTAACAAGTTCTGCGTCATAAAACCCTGCCTCAGTATTACGGTCAACTAATTCTTTAACATGACATGGCTCAAATCCATCGTAAACTTCTTTACGTAGTGCATAGTTAACAAGTCTGCCACCGACATATTGATAGTTAGGAGTATCTTCACTGATAAGATCAGCTGCCGCCTTGATAAGTGTTTCTTGTATTTCTTTACTGGTTATACCATTATAAAACTGAATCTGACTCTTAAGTTCTACTTCACTCGGACTAACTCCTGTAATATCTTCACATGCATAAAATACAACTTTGTGTAACTTTTCGATATCGAGGGTTTCTTTATAGCCATTGCGTTTGTTAACTTGAATCATTTATTTGTCCTTTAACTTGTTATATTAGATATTTATTGCCGATGCGGCAGGCGGTAAATTTTCTGTACGACTAACTCTTTAGGTAGATCATTAACAGTTATATATGTACTATTATAGTATCCAATTACGTATTTGTCTACCATTAATATATAATAATCTGCGGATTTGTTGTAGTCTGTAGTGATATGTATCTCAAAAACAGATCCATTAAAACGGTCGGTTAACTGTAAGGAATAGCACATTCCTAGTACGAGAGCAAAGTCACAATATTGATTCTCTTGTATAAGTTGCCAAGGGTCCGGCCAGGTGTTTTCGTCCCAAGGATCTGTATGTATGCTCACAGTTGAAACAGTATTATATTTGTCTATAACACATTGAATTGGGTCATTTAATGTTTCAAGAGATTGCCTAAATTTAAACCAGGAGAGAAGTCTATCTTCATAAGTTTTTTCAAACATTATTCACCAGTCGCGTCGACGGTTGTTTTTCTATTCTTAATCTTAAATTCTAGTTGACTAAGATCGTCAACTGGCATTTCACTTGCATACATTATGTCAATTGTTTCATTTACGCCATCACTAGGCGAACTTGCATCTTGCACTAATGCACTAAATTTAATTTTACTTTCGTATGCAGCAGCTCCTGAATAATCGTAAGTGTCTGATACAGAAAGAATTTTATCTACTCCATTGATATTAACAGTTATCACACCGCTTCGTACTGCAGAATAATTCCTGCTAGTTAATATATATTCAATATCATATTGCTGGCTTGCAATATCTGCTTCTCCTGAAAGTCTAAAGACTTTTGACTTATTTGCCGCTAGTTCAGCATCGTATCCTGTTGGTGTTAACGTATTTAATACGTGCAATTCTCCAAACTCAGCAGTTACACTACCTTCAATTTCTGGAATGTACGGATTATTTGTCCAATAACCCGGTGTATAAGATAATACCGCTGTTCTTGAAAAATAATCGTTTCTAGATGTGTTTCCAGGGGTTTGATATTTAATTATAGCATCTGTAGCACCTTGCTCTGCTCCAATTGTTCCTACTGAAGTGTAGAAATTGTTGTTACTTGCGTTACCTTTACCAAATTTAACATACACAGCATTTTTTGCAATTTTATTAAAGTTGCATTCATTCCAACTGTTGTTATATGGTCCAGATTGTTTACCAGAACCTTCGTCGGAGTCTAATGTTATTAGTCCTGCGCCAAATACAATTCCTGATGATAGCGTAATGACATCTCCGTCAATCCCAAAGTTGCATGACTTCCATATATTATTATGTATATCCCAATCACTAATTACCGCATATGAAAACCCATTATAATTACAGTCTTCAAACACATTGTTCTTTGTTTCAACTACGCCAGTTAAGCTATTCATTTCAACAGCAACATCAGTAGTTGCAACGGCTGCACCACTTATCCAAGGTCCTTTAAATTTTACGTCTTTAAACTTACTATTTTTACAGCTATTAAGCACAAGTGCTTTATTAGGTACAGTTGTTTCTAGTGTAATACCTTCTAGTCTAATATTAGTAGGTTGGTTACCTGTTGTAGTTGATGCATGTGAAGCCGGAGTTCCGACAACACTACTACTATTTACAGTAGTAAACATATCAGTAGACGCTGTTAGTGTTCTAATAATAGTCTTGTCTGATCCTGCGCCAACTAGTGTTGCATATGGCGGAATATAAATAGGTCCGTCAATAATATACTCACCTGGTTCGAGATGCAATATTACTCTACTTGCTACTGTATTGTTAAGTGCATCATTTAGGTATAATTGGTCAATTGCTGCTTGTAGTTTTACGGTTGCTATTTGACTTACTTTACCAGTTAACCCAAACGAACGAACACTTACTCTATCATCAAGTCGATCTTGTAAACTTCTACGTATAGGACTATCAACAGTGCCGCCTGTTAGCAAGAAAGCATCTGCTTTTCTGTAAGTATAACTGTCAGCTAGTACAAACAGATCTTGACCTTCTGTTAATACTTTTGTATTGCCAACTGCTGGTGCACCTTCTGTTACACTACCGTTCCCAATAAATAATTCCTGTGAGTCAACCGCCCACCCAAACTCGCCCGAAGCAAGTTGTGGTAAGCCACTTCCGGCATTTTTTTGACCTCTACGAATTTGTATGCGTGATATTTGAACTACAGCCATTTAATGTCTCTCCTATTACACATATTTATCCGTGTTGTTCATAATAGGTATACACACGATTGTACCATTCGTTGCGCCATTCGTCATATTCATGTGGCCATACATCAAACTGCTGATATGTTTCGCCGCCTAACAACATGCCATCGTCGCCGCGACTGCACATAAAGATATGTCCTTCTCGTATGTTAGTGCCGTAGATTTCGTTGTGTGCTTCTGCATATGCTACTAGCTGTAAGAAGTAGTTTTGTACATACTCTAGCTTCTTGGGCTTGTTGGTCTGTTTAAAATCCATTATACAAGGTTGACCTTTGTACTGTCCTACTAGGTCAGTTGTACCTGCATACATTTGCGGAACATAAAGAGCAACTTCGCTTCCCCATATTTCATCTACATCAATCATTGCTTGATTACGTATTTCTTCAGCCATACGATGTGCTTTAATAGCAAAAGGATTGCTGCCTGGGGCAGGCCATTCACCTGTGTCAATGTAGTCTTCTAAGTACTTGTGCATGCGTGTACCTACACCAGCAGCTTCTGTAACAATCTCTTGTGCTTTTGTTTCGCCTACACGCCGACGCCATGCCATTAAACCAGACTTATCACTAGTAGCATCAAGAATAGTAGTAACACTTGCTACAGCGTTGCCATCAGGAGTTTCATACAGTCGTTTACCGTTTACTTGCTTGCGTGAAATTGGTTGGTAATCAAACTTATTAAGTATTAGACTCATCGCCCACCTCCTTAATCGAAATCATATTTTCCATTTCCCACGCCTCTTGCCCAAAAGGATCATTGTTCATATAATAAGGATTTACATTGCTAAATCCGTCTTCAGCATCTACTGTTTGTACTTCGGGTACAAAATGTTTAATCATACTTTCAACACCGTATTTTAGTGTTGCTGTTGATCCTGAACATCCGCTGCATGCACCTTGCAATTCTAACTGTAGGTGCCCATCTAGATATGATGTAAACTCAATGTTGCCTCCATGCTCTGCAACACTAGGTTTTACGTGTGATTCAATTAGTTCTTTAATTTGTGTGATGATTTCTTCATCAGTTCTTTGTGTCATAGGTATACTCCATACGTTATACATAGTATAGCATGTAATTATTACAATGTCAAGATGTTTTTAAAGTTTTGCGCCTACGTCAGTTGCTGACTTGGCCATGCTAGCAACTGTGTTACTATCAGTAGTATCACCTTGCGGTGTATCTGTTGCTTGTTGTTTAGTTTTAGGTTCAATACCTTTTTTACTAAAGTTTTGGATCATAGTTTTTATTCTTGGATCAGTATCGTATGCTGCTTTAAATGTTCCGTAATCAAATTGCTCTGCACCAACATTTTGCATAAGTTTATTAAGATCAAGATTCTTTGCATCTGATCTAATATCATTTGCTGTTGGCTTATTGAAGTGTAAGAAAACGGAGACGCCTTTTTGATCAGCATCTCCGATTACAGTTCTTAATACTTGTACTAACTTTGGTGAGGCAGCTGCTTGGGGTTCACCTGCTTCGTAAAGTTCGTACATTTTCATTCAACTAATCCTTAGCGGGTAGCTTTTGCCAAACTTAGGATCGAACCTAGTCTGCGTGATGCTTCGATCATTTTCTTTTTAGCAAACATACGTGACTCACGACGCTCACGACCTGCTTCTGATTCACCGCCTGCTGCCGGAGCTGCAGAAGCAAATTCGTCATCCATATCGGCTGTTGGCTCCATGTCTATATCGTCAACTGGTAGCTCGTCGCTAGGTACATCAGCACCCATATCCATTGCAGGTGCTTCGCCTTCGCCCGTTAACATGCCTACGCCGCTTGTTAGTGCAACACGAGTTGTTTCCATTGATGCATATAATTGCTCTAATGCTGGCTTAACTAAGTTAGTAAATGCTTCACTTTGTTGTGCGCCCATTTCGTCTCGGATTGCATCAGCTAGTTCTAGCATGGATTCAGTTTGCATTTCTGCTGTGTCTTCCATCCATCCAGTTAAACGATCAACCATGTCTTTGGAAGCCATTACTAACTCTGCTTTATCTTCTTCACCTTCTTTAAGAAGCGATGTAAAATAATTATTAATGATATCTTTTCCTTCGTCTATGTTCTTTGATTCTTTCTTTAAGAAAGCTGGTTTATCGTCTGACTTGTCGTCTGGCGTACCATTGTCATCCATCGGCATCTTACCGTCTTTTGGCTTCTTGTCTTTAGTATCTTTACTTGCTGGCTTTGCGCCTTTTTTCTTATCTAGCATTTTTTGGAACGCTGCTTTTTGCGCTGCTGATTGTGCTTCTTCAAGCGGAGCATCTTGGATATCACTACGTTCACTTATTGCAGCATTCAGAACATCAAGGAAGAGCTTGTTCTTACTGTAAGTTTTATTTTGAGACAATCCTGAGAAACTTTCATTAGTTTCAATGTCAAATACTTTTGACCTAATCTTATTTCTAGCGTCCTGTAGCTGTTCTAATGTAAACGAATCTACATCAATCTTTGTTCCAAACTTTTTTGCCATTGTTTCATTCAGCTGCTTAGATGTAGCTGGTTTATTCATATCTCTAATGTTCATTTTTTGCTCTTCCTCAAGTACAATATGTTATTATAGTTATTTATACGTTTTATCTGAATATGATCGAATCTAGGACGTCTCTAGCACGGCTAGTGTGCATCTTTGCTATTTCTAATCTGTTTAAAGCTATATCTTTTTTAGCTAGGTCAGATGTTGTTCTGTATGTGCTGTTAAAAAAGAATGCATCCATATAATTTTTCTGTATAGTACGATCTAGGTCTATTACCCTTTGTGTATTATTAATGTTGTTTGCTAAACTTTTCGCAAGAGCAAGTGCTGCTGTTTTACTAAACAGAATTGCTATTTGTTTTTGATCTTTACAATCAAAAATCATAAATCCTTTTTTACTTTCCCTAACTACCATTTTGCCAATCCGAATACTGTTTCCCTTTTGATAGGGAAACATACTAGGGTCTAGATTAACTTCTATTAGGTCTTGTAGATCTTTAAGTAGTGATGTGTTTGTCATTTCTTGCAACCATGATAACGTTGTTCTCTCGTATTTTACTTACCAGACTTTTTCGTATTAGGTTGTTCATTATGACTTGTTGTCTTTCAGTAAGACTAGCATAAGGAGTAGGAGCATTTAGTTTGTCGAGCTCAACTTCTTCCTCATTGGTCATAAAGATTCTAAAATCTTTTATTAATTCGTTCATCTTCATTTGATAGACTGTAACTGCTTTTGCAGTTGTGCCTTTTGAGCATCAATAGCTCTAATTTGATCTTGTACTTGCTTACGTTGTACTTGTACTTGTTTCTTACGATCTGTTTCAGCCTTTGCCAAATCCTGCGGAGTTGCTGGTGCAGTTGTTGGTTGTGTGCTTGCAGGACCTGCTGCACTAGTTGCTTGAGGTACTTGTGTCTGCCCTGGCATTGCTGGAGGAGTCATTGTTGCTGCTTGGTCTAATTCAAAAATTTTCATAATTTTTTTCTTCCTCGGGTTCTAGATTTATTCAACGAGCTTACACGTTTTGATGTAGGATTTCCTGATTTAGTAATCGCTGATTTCTTTGACATCATCTTTCCTGATCGTTTTTTTGTTAACGAAAGGGACTTGCTCTTTTGTATATTTATTGGTGCATTACATGCTGCCGGACTTGCACGTACTTGACCTTTGCGTGGGCCGTGAGTACATCTAAACTTTAGGCTTTGCGATGCTCCGTTTCTTGTATATGCTAACGTAGCTTCTGTTTGAAATTCAGCTATTCTCATTTTCGATTTAGCTTTCCTTTGTTTAGTCGTATACTAGCCGGATTTGTACGTTTAGTTCTTTTTGCTTTTCGGGCCATTTTATTACCAAGTCTTGCCCGTGTACGTTTCATTAATGCTCTTTGCTTAATGTCAATTGGTGCAAAACATTGAGAAGGTTCTGCTACAACTCGCCCATGTCGAACGCCGCCTGTACATCTATACTTACGCACTAGTGATGATCCCTTGCGAGCCCATACTTGTTTTTCTTCTAAAGATTCTGTGAGTTCTCTTAATAACATATAGTTATTTATCGAGAATAAAGGGTTACTGTAATAAAATTACTATAACTATGGATACTAAACTAGCAACAACTGTGCCTGCTGTGCCAATAAGCACTTTGGTCATTGATTTTTGACCTTCTATAATATCTGTGTGGATGTGTTCGATTTTTGTTTCGACTTTGCCAAGGCGGCCCTCTAACGCTGCATAGCGTATTGCACATAAATCGACATGTGCTTCTAGATTTGTTTTTTCTAGCTCGGTGGCCATCTTATTCTCCGTTTAGGTAAAGTGTTGCGTTAGCCTAGTTGTGTGATTTAAGATGCCTGGTAGACTATTTGCCTACAATGTATTTATCATTCTCCGAGCATTTTAAATGTTACATTAGTATCATTTAGGTGATTGGTGCGAAATACGTTAGTAGCAAAAGTTATAGTTTCGTCTAGGCTTGTTATAACAGGAACTAGATCAAAGTCAGTTACTAGCATATCTAATTGTAGTGCATCTTCTGCTTCGACATTAAAAGTAAACTCCCAATACCGATGTTTTCCTTTAAAGTTTGAACCAAAATTTAATTTACTTATATCTCCAAAACTAGATGTACAAGTTTCTGGATTAATATTAACTCTAAGTCCTATAGTCTGAATCGTTGTATTATAATTTGCTTGTTGATTTACAAGTTTTTTGTCGTCACCTCTCCGAGCATTAGTTTCCGTAATGTCAACAACTGTTGTTAATTTAAATCTCATACTGTATTTAAGCCATAAAAAAACAGTCACTCGTTAAAGTGACTGTTTAGTGTGCCGTAGCACGATTCTAAGGTAGTTAGAATTTAGTCTGTAAACGTTGCTACAACTGTTACTGTAGTAGCTGCTGTGTATGAACCTGCTGTTCCTTCTGGAGCAACTCCACCTTGTAGTGCAACGTGTACTGTGTCAGCTAATGCTGTTACGCCTGCAACTGTTGCTCCTGGGTAATCTACTCCACCAACTGTTACGCCAGTTGTTAGTGCTTGGATTGCTGAGTCTAACTCTGCTTGAGTTTGACCTGTGTTTACGATTGTGCAGATGCGTGTTACTGGTCCTAGACCGTTACCTGCTTTTGTTATCGCTCTTGATGTTACTGCTGCCATTTTTATATTCTCCTATGATCTAAATGGTCCCCTCACACTCTGTGAAGTTCTTATAATGTATTTAGTCTCTTAGACAAAAATGGTGTTCTTAAGGCTTTTTTTGGGCTCTTTTGTGTAACACTCTTAGCATTTGCACAAATCCTGGCCCAGCAGATACAATATCATCTAACATTTTAATTGCAGGTTGCATACCTTTAACATATACAGGTGGAATATTCTTACCTGCGTTAGCTAGTTCTAAAAACAATTTTACTCGCATTAGATTTTCTGATCCAACAATAAGCCTATAATGGATTATTTCTCTGTTGTTAACTCGTTTAGCAATCCTGTCAAATGCATCTTCATCTATCGATATAGTGTCTAATACATCAGATGCGTCGTGGCCGCCTTCCATCATTGCCCATTCGCGGGCGGTGTATCTCGGCTCATCTATGATATCTAAACTTTCTAAAAACGAATCAACTTCGTCGTCAGTGATAATAGTAGAATCATTTTGAATTGCTTGAAGAAAGTTCATTAGTCTCTTTTAGCTCTTGCTGCTTGATCTGCTGCCATTGCATCTGCATTATCATCTGGCTCGTTGAAGTCGTTATCATCATTGTCTGTGTCATCTAGACCACTGTCGTTGTGATCAGTTTGAAGTGCGCTCTGCGACTTATGAATCTTATCAGCATATGCTAATAGCTTCTTGATAACTTCCATGCTAACACCTGTTTTTGCAATAAGTTCCTTTGGATTCTTAGGACCAAATAGTGCGCCATAGTTTGTTAATTCATTACCTACTTTAGCCATTGTGTTTGATAGTGCATCATCTTTGGTTGTTGTTGCTGCATCCATTAACACTCTACCTAAGTTTGCTAACTTACGCTGCTCTGGACTAATGCCAAAGTTGTCTGCTACTTCATTTAGTATATCATTCATTTTCATAATTATAATTCCTTATCTTTGTACAGCTCTGTTAGCTCTAGTAAATGTTTGTCGTGGTACAAGTTTAACATCACCACCTGGGTGTGCTAATACATAACCTTCACCGCCTGTTTCTGAATGTCCTGGAATGTTTGACTTTACAGGTGCATCATGTGCGTCGAACTGATCAATTATCTTGTCTTTAATTTGCATGATACCCGACACTACTTGCCAAACTGCATCAAATCCTGCTTGGTTGTTTTGTATATGTGTTGAGATATTCTTTTGTTTGTTTGCTGATAATTTAGAACCTGCCATCCAATCAAAGAAGTCTGCTCCCAAGTTGTCTAAGCCTGTGTCTACTTTACTGTTAGTATATGCATATAATACTTTTGCAAAGTCTGATATCTTTAATGCTACAAGGGATGCGTTATCTAATAATTGATCAATGCTAGCTGCATTCTTTGCCACAGTTGCTTTCAGTTGATTAATGTCTTCATCTTCAATCGCTGCTGCTTTTTGTACTGTTACTGACGGCACTATTAATACATCAGTGCCTTGGAAGTCAATGCCTTGTGGTACTGCTGTTTCTACACCTGCTTCGTCAACTAATCTATGTACAACAACTGCTGTCTTACTTTGCCCGATGCGCTTGCCTAAGTCGCTATCTACATCAACAGCATACTCTACAATGTTTGGCTTAAACACATAATTTTTATTCTGTACTTGAGGAGTGTTATAATATAACAAGTCACCTTTTAAATAACCACGAAAGTCTTTTGGTGTTGCACGTTTGTACATATCAAAAATACTTTTCATATTTCCAGCGAACTCAACATACCCTGGGTTCTCTCTGTTCTTACCACCACTACGGTTTAAGAACATCTGTTCTAGGTCATCGCCGCTTTTACTCTTACCATCATAACCTTTTGCGCCGAAGCCGCTTTTGTCTGTTAATACAAACTCGCCGTTTTCGTCACGGCCAAACATGATAGCAGGCGAACCGTCCCACTTTAATGTAACATCAGTATGCTTACCTTGCTCTAAACTTTTTAGGCTTTCTAATGCACGAATTGCTCCTCGACTGCCTTCCCAGAACACAATGTCTTCTGCGTGGTCAATACGAGCGCCTTCTTTAAGGAACACCTTGTTTTCAACTAATTTAAGATCACTGTATCTCATCTATTAAAAGCCCCTGATGACATAACGACACTGCCCATGTTACCACTTAATTCTTTGATACGTGCAAGTTGTTTATCTGCTAAGGTAGTGTATCCTGTTTGAACTGCTTCGGGTATGCTTTTACCTGCCTTGGCCATTGTTTCTTTCCACGGAGCAATTAGCTCTTCGTAGTTTGGATCGCGTTTGAGTACTGCAAACATACTTTCAACCGTATGTGTATCAGCTTCTCTTGCGTTTGGTCCTAATAGTATTTTTGCAATTTCGTCCCAATCGTCTGCAACAACAGTATCTCCGTTGTTAGGATCGACAACGCCCTTTGTAGGACTAAACTTATATCCGCGGCCTCTTGCTAAACTTGATAGTAACACTGCTCTGTCAGCACCTGTGTAATGCTCTGTCCCGCCACGCTTGGCTCCACGTTGTAAATTAGGATTATCTGTGAGCATAAAGTCTGTTTGAACAAAGCCGTTTGCAACATCGCCTCTGATTGGAGTTTTAAAATGTACTTGAAGTCCTGCGTTAGCAACCCAACCTTGTGTAAAAGTCCTACCCTTGTTCATAATTTCCAAATCAGGTATGCCTTGCTTTTGACACCAGGCAGTAAGTTTTGCAATTATTTCTTCTTTAGGTAATTCTCTTACATCGACATTAAGATCTAGATCACCTGACGAGTTTTCTTCAAATGTACCATCTTCTTTTGTTTTCTTGCCTGTTGTGCCGAGCATGTCTTCATCAACAAACTTAAAACCAAATGTAGAATTAATCCAATCTATTGTTGGCTGTACATCAACTGTGGCAATACGCTGGGTTAGCGGTGTAACTTCACCATCTTCGACTTTTTTAAATACGTTTCCGCCTTCACTTAGAATCATTGTTCTTACTCTCTATTATTTTTTGTATACCACGCTTAAACTTTTTAGGGTCTCCTGATCGTATACTGTTAATAAATCTTCGTTCGAGCTCGCCTGCCGTTACATCATCATACGAATTTGCTATTCTATTTAACAAGTTTATACTACTTTCAATAATATTATTAGCAGAGGTTTCAATTTGTTTGTCACTACTATAGGTTGCTCCAAAACTATTAAGTTCTTCTAAAATACTTCGTGTGCGTTTTTTCATTGTACTACTCCGATAATGTATTTAGCGTTCTTATAAATATGAGTATAATAGATTGAGGAGGGCATAATGTCAATATCGAGTATGAGTTTTAAGGAAAAGTCCTTATTGTTTGCTAAGTTATCAAGCATAGCATATAATAACACAAAGGATGCAAAAAGTCAAGCAAAGAAACTAGGCTTTACAACTACTGAGTTTTATGAAAAAGATGGTGCCCAGGCATATCGTTTTATGAACAAAGAAGATTTGGTAATAGCGTGTCGCGGTACGCAACCAACTGAGTTTAACGATCTAAAAGCAGACCTGAAAGCATTGCCAGTAATGGCAGAAACGGTTGGACGAGTACATGTTGGTTTTAAAACAGAAGTAGATGACCTCTGGCCTATGATTGAACAAGACATCAACCGTAAAACAAATGTAACTAAAACACTTTGGTTCTGTGGACATAGCCTAGGTGCTGCGATGGCAACCATTATGGCAAGCAGAGCAAAACACAATATAGAACTAAACGATCCAGTTGAACTATTTACATATGGATCGCCACGAGTAGGCTGGAAGAAGTATTGCAATAGTCTAGATGTTGTACATCACAGATGGAAGAACAACAATGACATTGTCACTACTGTTCCTCTTGCTCTTATGGGATTCAGACATCACGGTACTCAACATTACATTAATGCATATGGCAATGTTCGCAAGCCGACTGGATGGCAAATGTTCAAAGACAGATGGCGCGGCATGTGGATGGGCATCAAGCAAGGCAAGATAGATAACTTTGGTGATCACTCAATGGTTGAGTACATCAAACATATCGAAGCCGATCAAGACTAATCCCACAACGATTCGTAATATTTTCCAAACAGTTTAAAGCCGTTGGTCATTCGAGTTTGATGTGCTTTCATCCCATCATGATCAATCCATTCAAAACTACCAACCATTGAACCATTCTTCGGATCTTCTATATAATCACCATAAAAATCATCATGCCAATTGTCTCGACACTTTTGTTCAAATGCCCAGATCATTTCATCCATAACCCAGTCCCAACGCTTAAAGAACTTGTCATCAGTTGATCCATCTTTAGCAAACTGTGTCATATCTTTTTTGCTCATGCGTAGTTCTTTGGGTACATCTGCATTGTCTACATTAGGAGCACCATGTTTAGTAGCTTTTAATTGTACAAGCATAGGCAGGATAATAGGAGCAAGGGTATGATCCATACTCCAAGTATCATAGTCGTGAATCTTTATATTTGTTCTCTGATTACGGGAATATCCAAACCAGTCGTATAACCAGTTGTGATAAAACCTATGAGCAGGAACAGGACCTATTTTAACTTTCATGATGACCCCTAAGTTTTTTATCCTTTAGAAACACTTTAAGAGTTTGGCCATTGTCTTGATAACACAACTCAACATCAACTCCGTGCTTAACTATAACTCTGCCAGTTTCATCAATTACTTCAAAACGGGTTACTTTGTCATTCTTCATAATAATCTACCACCATTACGTTTTCAGGTTTATCTGGAATTTGGAATGTCTTTGCAAACTCCATTGCTTCACTTGCATCTTCAAACAGTTCAGGCCGTAAGTCCCAACAGTGTTCTGTTTGCTTAGTAATATATATCCAATCGTCCTTACCGTCTAGGCATACCATCACTGCATACATTAGAAAAACAAACTGCTAACACTCTCTTCGTTGGTTACACGACGAATAGCTTCACCAAACAAAGGCGCGACACTAACCTGTCGTGTCTTTTTGCAGTTCTTAGGACAACGGTCTGCAATTGAATCTGTAATGACTAGTTCTGTGAGTACACTCTTCTCAACCTTTTGACATGCTTCACCGCTCAGTACACCGTGTGTAATGTATGCTCTAACACTCAGCGCACCTGCATCCATAATTGCTTTGGCTGCGTTGCATAATGTACCACCACTGTCAATAATGTCATCAACTAGAATAGCATGTTTGCCTTTAACATCGCCGATCAAGTTCATGACTTCACTCTTGCCTGCTTCAGGACGCATCTTGTCTACGATGGCAATGTCTGCATGGAACATGTCTGCAAACTTCCTAGCACGAACAACTCCGCCTGCGTCTGGGCTTACAAATACTGTGCCTTCTGTAGTTTGTACATGACGCTTAATATCTTTTGCAAATACCAAACGGCTTGTTAGATCATCAACAGGAATATTAAAGAAGCCTTGTATCTGTCCTGCGTGTAGATCCATTGTAAGCACTCTGTGTGCTCCTGCTGTTGTTAGCAAGTCAGCAATTAGTTTTGCTGTAATAGGCGTACGGCTTGCGCTCTTACGGTCCTGTCTAGCATAACCAAAGTAAGGAATAACTGCTGTGATTCGTGTAGCACTTGAACGCTTGGCAGCATCAATCATAATCAACAGTTCCATTAGACTGTCGTTAACAGGAGTAGCAGTTGATTGAATAATGAATACATCCTCTCCTCGAATGTTATCGTCAAACTCTACACTTGTTTCTCCGTCTGCAAATGTAGATATCTTGGATGGAACTAATGTTGCAAAGGTGTTGTCTGCAATCTCTTGTGCTAGTTGGGGATTAGCATTACCAGCTATGATTTTCATTTTCAAGTAGTATCCTTTCTTAGGGTGTTGTTATAATTGACAGCTTCTTCCAATATTGAAAGTTGTGTGTTATGTGTTTGTGCTGTTTTAATTAGTGCCGAAGTATCTTTAGGGAAACAATGACCGCCGAATCCACGCTCATCAGTGATTGTTGTATGACTGTGTCCTATGCGAGGATCGTTGCCTATGTGCTTTGCAACTGTTTCATAGTCGTCTCCGGTTGCTTGGCACAATTCATACGCTTGATTGAAGAAAGCAACCTTAGTTGCAAGGAAACTGTTGCGGAAATATTTTGTTAGTATTAGTTCACTAACACCTACATTGTCAATTGTAATATTGCCCATAGCATTGATCAATACATCTGCCCAAAAGCCTACGCCATCTCCGCCCATCATAAAGTGTGTTGTGTTCTTAAAGTCTTCAAGTGCGGTCGCTGCTCGTAGGAACTCAGGACTGAATGTAAGATTTGCACTGACAAAATCTGTGCGTATTACGTCCCATCCTTCTAGACTAATTGTGCTTTTAATTAGTATAGGTACTTTAGGTGCTGCTGCAATTACTTCATAAACATTGTTAACATTGCATGAACCGCTAGTATGTTGCGGTGTGCTTACACATACAATAATTGCGTCTGCGTGTTGTAAGTCTGCGTAGTGACCAAGTGCCGGGTCACTAATTAGTATTTCGTGATAGTCTTTCAAGGCTGCTTCGTGAGCTTGTCCAACATATCCGTATCCTGCGATTCCTATTTTCATAGTGCATCCTGTGTTTGTATACTTGTAATTATAACATCATGCTAGCATATGTCAAGAGAAAAGGTTATGTCGTCGAACACAACCTTCCCCTTAGTTTACAATCCGTTTGGAACGATAACGTAGTGTATCAGCAATACAATAGCAAGTGATGCTGATAATCCAATCATCATCTTACCAAAGTCTCTCCCCACTAGTGGGAACACACTCTTTGTTTTCTTCTTGCCCATAAAGCTCGCGATAGCAAACTCTCGTCCGGCAAGCATACCAACAAATACCCATGTTGTACTCATAGGAATGTCATTCAACTCTTTAAAGAAGAATAAGATTGCCCAGTAAACCAAGTCAATGATTGTAGCACTGCGGATGTATCTTGTGTTGTGTTTCTCTAATATGATCTTTTGTATCTTGCCGCCACCTTCGCGGAACATAAAAGCAAGTCCTGCCACAAACACCACACTAATCAACACCATTAGTTGAATGTCAAGTTCTCTTGGTAGAAACACTGCTATGTTAGCCATGTCATGACTTAGCCAAGTAAACCACAGAAAGCCTGTTGTTACCCATTGTGCTACTCGCCAATAACCTTTGTGTTCTTCCTTGACTGGCTTGCCTTCATCCAACCAACGACTAACAACATACCAAATGCCATAAGCAGCGGTTGCTGCTACAACATAGCCCATCAGCGATTTAACCAGCATCTTTTCTAATACAAATGTACTTGCGAAAGCACTTAGTACTAGGAAGCTGGTTGATACTGGTACTCCAAATCGTGTTAATAATAATAGTACAGCCGGTGCCATTGCATGATACCATTGTACTTCTTGGAAGGGGATCTTATTAAGTCTACCATATGAAATGTCTCCATACATATAATAACCGTACCATAAAGTGTATAGTAGAACAGCACTTGCTGCTGCCCACATAATCTTCCAGTTGAATCTCTCATTGTTTGATGCGATCCATGTACCGAGAGTTTGTACTGAATCATTTGCTATCACAGCATATGCTGCGAATAAGAAGCCGACAAGGCTCCATAGGGTGAGTGCGTCCATTTTAGTTTTCCTTTTTGCTTGACAGCTTCAACACTGTCGCTCACATTAGGTAGGCTCGACGTTGCCTACACATTATTTATAATAACATCTTTTATGTGCGTGTCAAATGGTATTAATATAAATAGTACGGCAAGATTAGTTCTCGACCTGAGTAGTTGGTAGCACAACTCGCGCTCGCGTCATAAAGCATCATTACAATGGAGAAAACAATGATTAATATAGCAAACTATATTGGTCGAGTAATGATGACTGCGGTCACATCAGCTCGATCAAAAAAACACAATAATATAGACCTCTACATAAAAACAGAGTTTAAACAAGATGACCAGGCATACGTTGCGTATTGCATGAACACTAATCGTAAAGTACAACTTAGCAACATTAAAGTTTAGGTATGCCAGTAGGTATGCACTACACGCATAACGAGTATACTCAAAATGCAGTTGTAATCTGCCTCAAATCATGTTAAATATATACATGTTGCGAGGCAACACATACACACATATATAGTAAGGAATACTAACATGACTACTACTACATTCGTAGCAAACACATTTGAAATCATCGGATTTTCAAGCATCACTAAGTTTTTTAAGAACCTAGTCACCGAAATGCAAAGACGCAAAAACATTAGAGAAACAATCAAAACACTTTCAGCATTATCAACTCGCGATCTAAACGACATTGGTCTTGCTCGCGGTGACATTTGGCACATAGCTAACAGTTCATATCCAAAAGCAGGCGAAAAGATTGATGCAAACTTAAACTTGAGAGGTTGGGTATAATGAATAAACTTTGGTTGAAATTAGAAATAATCGGTTACAGTAGAGCAATTGGCGCTATGATTAGCCAACCAGGCGTAACAGCAAATCACATGCGTGGATTGTATAAAGGTCGCGAAGAAGCAATCAACAAACTAGCTGCTATGAAAAAAGAAGCAAGAGAACAACGCTTTGGAAAGACCATGGCAAATGCTTAAATTCATTATTGGAGCCGCTGGTTCTTTGAACAAGGCAGTGACTGCATCTAAACTAGCTTCCGAAGGACGCTACGAAGAATTGAGAACACTGTATAACATATAGCTAACTAGAAGCAAGCGTCTATTTTATATGGGCGCTTTTTTCTTGACAAACTATAAATACTCTGTTACACTAGTAACACTACACAGACACACATAGGAGAATAAGATGACTGTAAAAACAGAATACGGTGCTGATATTTTAAAACAGACCCAAGCAATGGCAGACATGGTCAAAGACATGATGCCAAAGATCACAACAAACAAAAATGGTTTTGAGATCCGCACGAAAGTGTTGGAGTTTGCCCAAAATCAAACTTGGCAGGATTACCACGCTAAGTTGATGGGCTACGAAACAACTGTTGCCAAAGAAGGTGACGAAGTTGTGACCACAGTAGTTGCGCCAGACGTACCGGGTGCAGATGCTGTATTAGAGACTGCTCAAAAATTTTATGACTTTGTGCAAGGCAAAAAGTAATTAATAATAAAGAGTAATTCAGGACATAGTCCGGTGATACATTAAAGAAGTAGCAACCCCTGCGTTAGAAATAACGTAGGGGTTAATCTTTTGCGTAGCCATGATATATTATCGTATATGACATATATGTTAAATATAGACATGATAGATAAAAAATTGTTCCAAGACAAACTAAACCAACTAAAACAGGAAGGCAAGTACCGTGTGTTTAACGACATAGTTCGTGAGCGCGGAAAGTTTCCTAATGCGATTTGGTATGGCAAATACAATATAAAAGAGATTGTAAATTGGTGTAGCAATGATTACCTTGGCATGGGACAGAATCCAGTTGTTATTGACGCAATGCACACTGCATTAAATCAAACTGGTGCCGGAAGTGGAGGGACTCGCAATATTGGAGGAACTTCACACTATCATGTTGCGTTGGAAAGAGAACTAGCGTCCTTGCATAGCAAAGGTAATGCGTTATTATACTCGTCAGCGTATGTTGCAAATGAATGGAGTTTAATCGCTCTCAAACAAATCATTCCCGACATTGTGTTCTTAAGTGATAGTGAAAATCACGCATCTTTGATCCAGGGGATAAGACACAGTGGTG
>Ga0209771_1000568_pt1 | contig 24808 bp, 10 predicted proteins | sample SaaInl59LU_5_DNA_FD_184639 | JGI IMG/M metagenome (GOLD analysis project Ga0209771, IMG submission 184639) | Marine microbial communities from expanding oxygen minimum zones in the Saanich Inlet - ESP_59LU_5_DNA (SPAdes) (version 2) | ecosystem: Environmental > Aquatic > Marine > Intertidal zone... | reverse complement strand
TTTACTATTATATGGTAAGAAATACCCAGCTAAATCTAATTGAAAATTATGGATTGATTTTAATATTATTCGTAGTTGCGAATGTGTTTCCAATAAAGGTTTCGGCGCAAGTCACGCTAGAGAAAGAGGTTAAAATCACTGATATAGGGTTGCATTTTGATGGTCGAAAAGTGTCATCTGATACAGCTCCTAATTCAACTACAGGATATGATTATGCTTTTGGCCCTCAAATTTCAGCACATGGAGATTGTGTGGCGACGTATAAAAACTATGTTTTTGTAACATGGTATAAAGGCGGTAAAACAAATCGTAATATGATGTTAACGCGTTATAATACAGAAACAGGTACTATAAAAACAATCGAGTTTCCACATAAACATACTGGTTTTAGAAATGTATGGTGGATTGGAGAATCGCATAATACTATTGCTGTCGGAGTTAGTCCATTGGATGGCACAATTCATCTGCTTTTTGATATGCATGCGTATTCAAGAAATAGACCTTCAGATGGAAGTTTAAGCGATGACTATTTTAGATATTCGTATTCTGTCAAAAACGCGGCTGAGGTTTCAGACGAAGAATTTACATTAAACTTATTCGTAAAAGATAATGGAATAAACGGAGATTATACACATTTGAGCTTGAACGGCGTTGAAAATCATGGCGTCTTTTCAGACTTCACTTACCCTAAGTTTTTTTTAAACGATTTTGGAGATTTGTTTTTTTCAATGCGAAAAGGATCCAGTCCTAATGGGGGATATCATTTTACAAAATATAATGCAGCAACATCTAATTGGTCAGACTTTATACAGTTTGCTCAACCTAATGCATCAAGTTATGGGCAAGCTTATAATTGGGGTATGTATGGAAGTTTAAAATATTTGAATGGTAAAATAGGAATTGGCTTTCAAAGAAGATTAAATAATCAACAAGACAAATACCTTTATCAAAATGGACTTTACTATGGCTATTCAGATGATCAATCTGGGAGATCTCAATGGAAAAATCACAAGGGAGAAGATATTACAATTCCTTTAAGAGATGCTAATGATATTTTGGTATTTGAACCAGGAGATTTGGTAGAAACCACACAAAAAGATAAGGTCTATATGGTTGGTGGTTTTGATTGGACTGTGACCGAAAAAGGAGATGTTCATATTATAGGGAAAGTAAAAGATAATGAAAATAATATAACCAAATATGTACATACTTACAAACCACAAGGAGCATCTGATTTTATAACAACTACAAATTTTTCTGGGGGGTCTAAGTTATATACATCTGGAGATGATGTTTATATTATAGGACTAAATTCGTCAGGTCGTGTTCTCGTTCAAAAATCTAGAGGAGATACTAGTAACTTTGTTAAGGTTTATGAAGGAACTTCAGGGAGACAGTTTAGACACGGAGTTGTTGAAATTAGTGATGGAAAATTGTATTATTATTTGATGGAAAGACAGTCTGGAGATCAACAACCTTTGTATCTTCAAATTATTGATTTAGATATTGAATTGGGTCCGCAACCATTTGCTACATCAATATTATCTCCTGTAGCTGGACAAATATTTAATGTTGGAGAACATGTCCAGTTATATGCTAAAGCTACAAGTGATGAGGGAGAGATTACAAAAGTAGAATTTTATATTAATGATGTTTTATTCGAAGAAACAATACAATCTCCTTACGCTCAAATTTGGACACCAAATGAGATTGGAACATATTCCATAAAATCAATTGCTTACAAGAGCAACACTGCAAGTGTAGTATCCTCCGAAATTACAGTTGAAGTTAAAGAAGTAGATGTTACAGATATATCTGGAGGTATTTACAATTTAAAAAATGTTGAAACAGGGAAATATTTAATGTCTTCGGATTCAAACATAATTGCTAGTGATAGTAATGAAGGGAAAGATAAAGAATGGGTTTTTGTAAAATCTGATGTCCCAGGGTTCGATTATTATAATATAGATAGTGAAGTAAAAGGAACTATAAGATTTAGAGGAGGTGCATCTGCCCCAGAATTGATAAGTACTAGTTTCGCAGCTCCTAATCAAGCCCCAGATAAAATTTGGACGGTCATAGCAAATGATGATGGTAGTTATAGTTTTGAAACTAAAAATCAAGGTAGATATTTGTACCATGCAGAAGATAATACCATGACACATTCATCAAGAAATGATGATAGGTCTAAATGGTTGGTAGAATCTTCAATATTAAGTGTTGCCAATCAAGAATTTATAAAATCTTTTGTACGGATCTATCCCAATCCAGCAAAAGATAATTTTACAATCTCATTCAACAAACTTGATGGTGTAAAAAATATTGAGATTTATAATTTACTTGGAAAACGTGTTTATGGTGGTTCAACAGAAAACAATGTTTTAAATATCAATACAAATGGTCTTAAAAAAGGAGTTTATTTGATAAAAACCTTCTCTGAGAATAAAAATAGTTATCATTCTAAACTCCTTATTAAATGATATAATCTTTTGTTAGAAAAAGAAGAATAATTATAGAATCACAAATAAATCAGGAAACTGTTTTCTGGTTTATTTGTGATTCTACAGGACATAACAGGATACACAAAAACGCTGTATATTGTAGTTTGTAATTCGTACAAATATATTGGATTATTCAACTATGAAAAGACGAAATTTTTTACAATTATCAACAATAGCAGGATTAGGTCTATCACTGCCTATGTCTGGATTATTAAATGCTTGTACTAGTCACTCAGAACATTCTCTTGGATTTAAAAGACTAATCTCTGACCTTTTAAAAGATTGGTGTGATGGGATGATCAACGTACAGATTAATAATCCCTTAAAACCAGAAGAACATGGTGCTTTAGGTTGTCCTTCTTGTGCACACATTCATGGACGGTGTATGGATGCTGTATATCCCTTTTTATATATGGCAGATAAGACGGGTGATCAAAAATATGTGCAAGGTGCCAAATTGGTAATGACTTGGGCAGAAAATAATGTGTCTCAAGAAAATGGAGCTTGGACCGTAATAAAAAATCCAAAATCTTGGAAAGGAATTACCATTTTCGGAGCTATTGCTTTAGCTGAGGCATTGCATTATCATGGACACGTTTTAGACGAACCAACTCGCAAAGCCTGGACGAAACGTTTAGAAAAAGCAGGACAATATATTTATGATACGTTTACTATAGATTTTACGAATATCAATTATCCAGGAACAGCAGTTTATGGATTAGATTTAATTGGAGATGTAGTTGAAAGAGATGATTTTAAAGCAAAGAGTAAAGAACTGGCACAACAAGTAAAAGCCTATTTTACACCTAATGAAGGTTTGTTGTTTGGAGAATGTAAAAAGAGTTCTAGCAAGTTGAGCGAAAAAGGGTTACACGGTGTTGATTTAGGGTATAATGTTGAAGAAACTCTAAATAGTTTGGTAATGTATGCGCTTAAAAAGAATGATAAAGAACTTCTTGAAATTTTAACCAAATCTTTAAATAGCCATTTAGAGTTTATGTTGCCAGATGGTGGTTGGGATAATAGTTGGGGAAACAGAATGTACAAATGGACGTATTGGGGAAGTAGAACTTGCGATGGAAGCCAACCTGCATTTGGCATGATGTCGCACATAAATCCTGCATTTGGAACTGCCGCAGTAAAAAATACAGAATTATTACAACGTTGTACAGCAGATGGTCTAATTCACGGAGGTCCTGGTTTTATTGAAGCAGGTATCCCTCCTTGTGTACATCACACATTTACACACGCAAAACCATTAGCTGCTTTGTTAGATCATTGGACACATTTACCAGAAATTAATTCAAGTGCGAGTTTACCAAGAATGACAGCAGATGGAGTGAAACATTTTAAAGATTTAGATGTCTTTCTATTTGCAAGAGGCAATTGGAGAGGAACTGTAAGTGCTTATGATGCAGAATACCATTATAAGGAGGATTTTCGTCAAGCGTCAGGAGGTGCTTTAGGGTTATTGTATCATAATAAAATAGGATTATTATGTGCGGCAAGTATGGCAGAATATCATTTGGTTGAAAAAAACAATCAGCAGGTTCAGCCCAATAAAGACATTGCTTTTACACCAAGAATAGAAACGTTTAAAGATGGTAAATGGTACACCAATTTATATGATTTACCAGCTACAATAACTTCAAAAGATGAAAACGGAACTATTGAATTATTAGCAAACGTAGCATTAAAAAACGTAGAAAGAGACCTTGTGAAAGAAACAGCCTCAGCCTTTAAAATTGGCTATATGTGTTCAGAAAATGAAATGAACATTAAGGCAACTACTGCTCAAAAAATTATAACACCAACCGCATTTGTGCTGCCAATTATTTCTCCAAGTAGTGAGGTTGTTACAAGAGTAAGTAACACAGAAATTACCGTTCAAAAACCAGAAGGTTTAGTCACGATAAAAGCCAATTCGCCGATTAAAATAAAAGCGATTGAAGGAAGTCGAACTTTTAATATGGTGCCAGGGGTTGAGGCGATTCCTTTTGAAGTGTTTTTTGACGAAGGGCAAAATGAGTTGAGCATTACTATCTCAGTAAGTTAGCGTTTGTTCTAGTGATTCCGATTTTTATAAGAATAGTATTAAGAACCACATAAATAAAACATAGTAATCTATCAAAAATGAAAAAAAGGGCAGTACTTACAATGATTTTACTATTCATTAGCAGCCAGTTTTATGGACAGGAGGGTTTTACTTTAGAAAATCAAATTTTTAAAAGTGAAATTTTGTCAAAAGATGTAAAATATAATATTTATTTGCCATCAGAATATGAGCAATTAAATGACTTGCCTGTGCTTTATTATTTACATGGTTTTGGCGGAAATCACTTTTCTTCGTCAAATTTTACCAGCGTTATAGATTCATTAATAAACAATCATAACTTCCCTAAACTTATAATTATATCACCTAGAACAGACAAAACTTGGTACATGGATAATGCAGATGGAACCGTAATGTATAGTTCTATGTTTATAAATGAATTTATACCCTTTATTAAAAATAAATATGCCGTAACCAATAACCCCAAGAAAACAATTATAGCAGGAAATTCTATGGGTGGTTTTGGTGCAATGAGATTTGCAATGCTTTATCCAGATATTTTTGGTATTTGTATAGGCTTTCAATCTGCAATTGATACTGATTATCAATTTAAAAGTATGAATGAATCAGATTATAAAAAATTTCATCAGCATATCTATGGAAATAAAGAATCGAAAGCCGATTATATTGATGATTTTTTTTATGAAAATCAACCTATATATATAGCTCAGAAGTTAAGTACAGAGACATTGAATAAAGTTAAGTGGTATATCCAGTGTTGTGATAATGATTACCATTCAGGGCCAAATGCACAACTTCATATTGAATTTCGTAATAAAAAGGTAAAACATGAGTATAGAGTTTCTGATGGAAAGCACAGTAAACAATGTGTTGTTGGAAGTTATGGGGAGGCATTGGGATTTTTAAAAAATAATCTTTCGCTAATTTATTACAACATTAACCTTAACAATCAAGTAAAGAAAGGGATAAAAGATAACGACTCTTTTTTTTCAGGCAAGTATAAAACTTTGATTGAAGAAGCAGAAAAAGCACTTGAGTTTCAGGTAAACCCTGTAACAAATAAAACAAAAATTCCTGCAAGTAAAAATAAGCACGATTACTTAAGTTATGCACCATATAAATGGGCGGATTCCTCAAAACTAAATGGTTTGCCTTGGATAACTAAAGATGGCCAAATCAACCCAGTTTCTCAAGGCTATGATACCGATTTTAAAAGAGCACAAAAGTTTTTTAAAACTATTGAAACTTTATCTTGGGCGTATTATTATTCTGACGATAATAAGTATGCAGAAAAAGCTATTCAACTGATTAAAATTTGGTACATCAATGAAGAAACTAAAGTAAATCCAAATATTAATTTTGGACAAGCTGTTCCTGGTACTGCAGATGGAAGAAAAGCAGGTGTACAAGAGTGGTTGCAACAATATCATGTTATTACTGCATTACAAATTTTTGAATATGCCAATATACTTCCAGAAGATGTAAAAACGGAAATGAAACACTGGTTTCAACAGTATTTAAATTGGTTGCTTAAGGATAAAATGGCAATTGAAGCAGGAAAAACTGGACAAAATCACGCAAATCATTACAATCATCAAATAGTGGGTTTGTTAATTTATTTAGGCAGAGAGGAAGAAGCAAAACAGATAATAGAAAACGCAAAATATGATAGAATAGCAGTTCAAATATTACCCGATGGCAGACAGCCTAAAGAAATGGGTAGAACACGATCTGTACATTACGCATCTTTAAATTTATGGTCGTTAACAGAACTGTCATTTATTGGAAAAAACTTAGGAGTTGATTTATGGAACTTTGAAACAGAGGATATACGTTCATTGCAAAAAGCTATTTCGTATTTAAAAAAATATATCAATCAACCAGAAAAATGGCCTTTTAAAGAAATTTCTAAAGGAGGGGTTTCACATACTATGGATACTGAAATGAAACCAATGTTATCCAAAGCCTCAACACTTTTAAAAGTGCGGTTAAATAATGATAATTCTAAATGGTATCAAAATTTAACAGCTTTAGAAGTTTTGCAATATCCACCATTAGAATTGATAGAAAAATAAACAACTGCCTTAAGCAGTATGATACAGGATAGTAAATTATAATATTAGAAATACTTTTATGAATTCCAGCTTCAAGAAACTGATACTTACTAGATAAAAGAATAAAATGAGATTACAACCACTTCAAAATAGTTGCCGTAAAATTGTAGCCTCTTTTTTGATTCTAATATTAATTTTTAACTTTTCAAGCTGTGAATCTGTATCAATAGTAAAGGTTGAAGCATTAAAATGCGAATACAAAACAAACCCTTTAGGAATTGACAATACAAGTCCAAGACTGAGCTGGAAGCTAACTCAAGAAAATTCAGTTAGAGGACAAAAACAAACGGCTTATCAAATTATAGTAGCGAGTACTTTAGAGCATCTTAAGCTTGGAAATGGAGATGTTTGGAGTTCTGGAAAAATAGAATCTGATAAATCAGTTAACATTGTTTACGACGGTAAAACTTTAAATTCTGCAAAACAGTATTTCTGGAAAGTAAAAATTTGGGATAAAGATGGGAATACTTCTAACTGGAGTGAACCTGCCAAATTTTCAATGGGATTACTGCAACAATACGACTGGAAAGGCGATTGGATTCTTAAATCAGACCAGAAAAAAACGGATCACAATTGGTACAGAAAGAATTTTAGTTTGGAGGAAGCTGCCTCATCAGCATTTGTGTTTGTGGGCTCATTTGGATATCACGAATTGTATGTAAATGGAGAGAAAATTACTCAAAATGTAATGAATCCTGTGTCTTCTTACATGAAAAAAAGAATTCCGTATTTAACCTATGATATTTCAGATAAGCTCAATAAAGGAGACAATGTTATCGCTATTTGGCACGCAGCTGGTTGGTCGCGTTGGAGGCGAATAAGAGAATATAGAAATATTCCTTTTGTGTTTAAAGCCCAAGCTGAAATTGTAGTTGGTGAAGAAAACATCACTTTAAAAACAGATACCACTTGGAAAACAAAAAAAAGCTTTTCTGAGTATTATGGCGATTGGGATATCCTGCGTTTTGGTGGAGAAACCATTGATGATAGAAACAAAGAAGAGAACTGGAATACAGCAGCGTACGACGATAGCAATTGGATGAACGCAAGTGTTTACAACCACGAAATTTTAAATGCTGAAATTCCAGAAGGCAACAACATAAGTTTTGCTCTTAACAGTAGAAAAAATAGAGAAGTACGTGCATTATACAGTCCAATTAAGGCCCAATTAAGTGCACAGATTGTTGAGCCTCAAGTAAAATTTAAAGAAATAAAAGCCATTGCTATAGATAAAAATGAGGATGATGCCTATCGCATCGATATGGGAGAAAACTATACAGGATTCTTTGAAATGGAATTACGTCATGGTGTGGAAGGCGATTCTATTGTGTTTGAAATTAGTGATCAATTAGGGCAAACATCCAGTTGGAAACAGAAAAGCAAGTACATTTTTGGAAAATCAGGCAAAGGAAAATTTGAAAACCGTTTTAATGTTGCTGGAGGGCGATGGATTACAGTCTATGGTTTAAAATATAAGCCAAAATTAGAGGATATTAAGGGATATGTTATAACCAACAACCGCAAACAAATCAGCAAGTTTGAATCCTCTAACAAGCAACTTAATCAAATTTATCAGATTAATTTAAACACTTATTTAGCAAATACCATGGACGGTATTTTGGTAGATTGTCCACATCGTGAACGACGAGGTTGGGGAGAAGTGACTGTAGCAGCTATGTATGGTGACGCTTTGCCAAATTTTGAGAGTGGTGCTTATATGGACCAATACACACAATATATGCGAGATGCTCAGTTATCAGATGGGCAAACTAGAGCAGTATTAAATGAAGAAGACCGCCCCTTTTTAATGTGGAAAGCCAATAGTCCCATTACATTTTGGGAAACTTATAAAATGTTAGGGGACAAAAAAATACTAGAAGACAATTATAAATCCATGCAAAAATGGATGAATTGGTTATCTAGTCGTTCAAATTATAATATTAGTGGTGCCTTAAAAATTGGAGAACGTGGCAAGCGAGAAATGCCAGGTTTAGGTGATTGGTGTACGCCAAGAGGTAATTTTTGGGACAGTAGTAATTCTTCCGAAGCAGCTCATTTTAATAATTGCACATATGCTTATATGTTGCAATGTTCGAAAAACATAGCAAAAGCTTTGGGCAAATCTGAAGATGAAATAGAATACGGCAATCGTTTGATGGTTCAGCAAGAAGCGACTCATAAATTGTCTTATAACCCCGAAACAGGAAAGTATTTGAATGGGACACAAGTTAATCAAGCCTTTGCTTTACTTGCAGGAGTAACCCCAAAAGAAGAAAAAGAAAAAGTGGAAGCGCAACTTGTTAATAATGTCTTATATGATTTTCCGTATTATGACACTGGAAGCTCAGGACAAGCACTTTATACACGATATTTTATAGAATCAGGTGAGCGAATGGATTTAATTTATGAACTACTCCAAGACAAGCATCACCCAAGTTATGGTTACTTTTTAGAACAAGGACATACAACATGGCCAGAGCGATGGTCTGCCATAGGCAATAGTCAAATTCACACCTGTTATACAGGAATTGGGGGCTATTTTATTAAAGGTTTTGGAGGCATTCGTCCAAATCTAGAGCAATTAGGAATGCAAAATATGATTATAAAACCGGCACTCGTAGGCGATATAACTTTTGCAAATACAAGCTATACCTCACTGTATGGAGATGTTGTTGTGAATTGGAAAAAAAAGGATAAGGGTGCAACTTTTCATATAGAAGTTCCAGTAAATACAACTGCAAAAGTGTATTTGCCAGCGTTAAAAAAAGAAGATATTACAGAAAACGGAATCGTTTTAGAAGCGATAAACGAAATCCAATATGTAGGTTCAGAAAAAAATAATGCTGTTGGAAATTACATTGTCTTAAATGTAGAATCAGGTATTTACGATTTCAAAGTTAGTGAATTGCCTGTAACTCAATTTCCAGAACCTCTATATAATGTAGAAAACCTAGCCAAAATAGGAAGAATAAATGCTTCGTCTATGTTTATTCAAACTGAAAAGCTACCTGTTTTTGAAGCCTTTAGAGTAAATGACGAAGATATAGAAACACGTTGGTTAGCAACCGAAACCAATAATCAATATTTAGAAGTGGAGTGGGTAAAGCCACAAATGCTCACTCAAGTTACCATTGATGAATATGAAAATAATATTTCATCCTATGAACTTCAATATTGGGATAGAGGTATTTGGAAAACTATTGTAAAAGGAACTACTTGTGGAGCAAATAAAACGCATCAATTTGCTGCTATAGAAACTACAAAATTTAGAGTTTTTATTGTTGATGCCATACAAGCACCTTCAATCAAAGAAATTAAAATTTTTAATAACAGTAAACAGTTATCAAAATAAAAAACTGTAATAAAAGAATCATGAAGAAACTTGTAGCATTTATCTGTATAACTCTGACTGTGACTCTAACTGGATGTAATAACTCTCAAAACTATAAATCTCTCAAATCAGGTTTTGTAAATCCGACCGATGATAATACAATATGGTGTTACTGGTACTGGATAAACGATGATATCTCTAAAGAGGGGATTACCAAAGATCTGGAAGCCATGAAAAAAGCAGGTATTGGTGGAGCGTTAATTGGCAATATCAACCCAGCACATATCGATGGAAAAGTACCCATGCTTAGTGAGGATTGGTGGTCTCATATGGTACATGCTGTTGAAGAAGGAAAACGTATTGGTGTAGATATAGGCGTGTTTAATTGCCCAGGATGGAGCCAAAGTGGTGGGCCTTGGGTAGATTATACAAAAGCCATGCGTTACCTAACGTATAGTGAAACGAAAGTCTCAGGAGGAAAATTACTTAACATTTCGTTACCACAACCTAAAAAAGAATTTCAAGACACCCATACTCTTGCTTTTAAAACATCAAATCTTGAAGAAAAGAGTACACAACACATCCCGACAAAAATAACTACCAATTGGCAAGATGTTAATGTCGATATTCTAAATGATGGCAATAAAAAAGACGAAACTAGTTTTCAGCCCAAAAAAGGCGGGACTTTAGAAATTAATTTTCAACTTTCTGAACCCATTACAACGCGTTCTTTCTCTGTAATTCCTAGTAGAGCATTTAGATGTAAGATGAGTTTATTTGCAGTTGTAGATGGTAATGAAAAACTCGTAAAAGAGTTTCAGTTTGATCGTTTCCGTATTACGCCTAATGTAGCCTCTATTGAAACAGGAGATTTTGCTACTATTTTACCTGAAACGAAAGCTCATCAATTCATATTAAGGTGCACCAATTTTAATTCGAAACAAAAGGAATATGGTTTTGCCGAAATTACTATTTCTGAAGCACTTGTATTAGATAAATATATAGAGAAACAGTTAGGTAAGATGAATTCTACGCCTCGTGTCAAATGGGATTCTTACATCTTTGGAAAACAAGAAGAAATTAAAGATAAAAGCTTATCCATAAACCCAGATCATATTATTGATTTGAGCGATAAATTTTCTGAGAACGGTATGTTAACTTGGGATGCACCAAAAGGTAATTGGACAATTATGCGTATGGGAATGACACCAACAGGTACAAAAAATGCGCCAGCTGCTCCCCAAGGTGTGGGTTATGAAATCGATAAGATGAACAGTGATTTGGCACAATATCATTTTGATAATTTTGTAGGAGAACTGTTAAAACGTATTCCCGAAGAAAGCAAATCTGCTTTTAAATATGTCGTGGCTGATAGCTACGAACAAGGCTCTCAAAACTGGACGGATGGCTACGAAGTAAAGTTCAAAGAAAAATACGGCTATGATCCTGTGCCATTTTTACCAGTATTATCTGGTAGAATTGTAGGGAGTGTAGATCAATCAGAACGTTTTTTATGGGATTTGCGTCGGTCTATCGCAGATGATGTAGCTTACGAGTATGTTGGAGGATTACGAAAAGCAAGTAACAAACATAATTTAAAAACGTGGTTAGAAAATTATGGGCACTGGGGTTTCCCTGGAGAATTTATGATGTATGGAGGGCAATCCGATTTAATTTCTGGAGAATTTTGGAACGAAGGTACATTAGGGAATATTGAGTGTAAAGCATCATCGTCAACAGCACATACCTATGGAAAACCAATAACTTCTGCAGAAGCATTTACCTCTTCTAGAAAAGCCTATTTAAGACATCCTGCTATGCTGAAAAAACGAGGTGACTGGGCCTTAACAGAGGGTATCAATCACTTTGTATTGCATTTGTACATTCAGCAACCCGACGACAATCGCAAACCAGGCATGAATGCTTGGTTTGGCACAGAGTTTAACCGGCATAACACTTGGTTTAGCCAGGTAGACAGTTATTTTGATTACCTGCGTCGTTGTCAACATTTATTACAACAAGGGAAATACGTTGCTGATGTCTGTTATTATATAGGAGAGGATGCCCCAGTTATGACAGGCGTTCGTAATCCTGAAATTCCTAAAGGCTATTCTTATGATTATATTAATGCTGAGGTCATTTTGGATCGATTATCCGTAAAAAATGGCAGATTTGTATTGCCAGATGGTATGACCTATAAAGTAATGGTATTGCCACCTTTTAAAACCATGCGTCCAGAATTATTAGCCAAAATTGAGCAGTTGGTTCAACAAGGTGGAACTATTTTAGGACCAAAACCTGAAAAATCACCAAGTTTAGAAAATTATCCAATGGCTGATATTCAAGTACAGGAATTAGTCGGTAAAATGTGGCATGGCGATTACGCTAATGGTAAAATGAATGTGAATTATGGTAAAGGTAAAATTTGGGATGCTTACGAACTCTCAGAAGTATTTGCAGATTTGAATTTAGCTAAAGATATAGACGTTCCAGAAGATGCTCCTGTATTATGGATACATCGAAAAACTGAAGATATGGAAATTTATTTCCTATCTAACCAAAGTAATGAAACTCTAAAAATAGCACCCGTGTTTAGAACAGACAAAAGTTTAAAACCACAATTATGGAATGCCGTAACTGGAGAAATAAGACAGTTGCCAGAATACGATATTACGACTACTGGAATTTCAATACCCTTAACATTAAAAGGATCGCAAAGTTGGTTTGTTGTGTTTGTAAAAGGCGATGCGAATACTGATGTTAAACCTGTATATGCTACAAATTTCCCTGAACATAAAACACTAAAAACTATTGACACCCCTTATAAAGTCGATTTTAAAAACAAAGACATTGGGCCGAAAGACCCCGTGATTTTTAATGATTTACAAGATTGGTCAACATCAGAAAATGACCAAGTAAAATACTATTCGGGAAGCGCAGTGTACACCAAAACGTTTACTATTGATGAGCTTCCAAAAGACCAAGATATTTACATCAACTTAGGGAAATTATCGGTAATGGCTAAAGTAAAATTAAATGGAAAAGCTATTGGTGGTGTTTGGATGGCTCCTTACCGATTAAATATTTCCGAAGCAATTACAAAAGGTCAAAATACTTTAGAAATTGAAGTGGTAAATCTTTGGAGAAATCAATTGATAAGAGATAAATCGCGTGACAAAGATGAAAAATACACTTGGATCGTTATCGATAAAATCACGCCCAAGTCACCATTGCAAAGCTCTGGTTTATTAGGGCCTGTTAGTATTGAAATGATTAAATAATTTACTTAGAGAGATTTAAATTAAAAAGTATTGATGAAATATCCAAATAAACCCATTTTGCTTTTTTTGATTCTAATAGTACCTTATGTACTATTCGCTCAAATTGTACCCTATGATTTAAAATTGGAGTACAGAGAAAATCCGGAAGGTGTAGATGTTATGAAACCGCGTTTTTTCTGGAAATTACAATCAAAGGAAGCGGGCGAATATCAAAAAAGTTACCAACTGATTGTGTCCAATTCAAAGGAAAAAATCGAAAAAAATATTGGTAACGTTTTCAATTCTAAAAAAGTAAGAAGTGCCGAAACCACACAAATAGTATATAGCGGCAAGCCTTTACAGCCAGCAAGTCAGTATTACTGGAAAGTAAGAGTTTGGGATAAAAATAACATCCCAAGTTGGAGTGAAGCAGCAACATTTTCGACGGGTTTATTTTCGGTAGACGATTGGAAAGGTGCACAATGGATCGCTTGGAGAAATCAAGAAGAATGGGAGACAGAATGGTGGCGTAAAAAAAAGGTGGAGTCTGGTGCAACTGAATTTCAATTGCCAAGTTATTTTGGAGCACATCTAAACATGTTCGAAAGGTATCACTTTTTTGATGACAAAAAACATGACCCTGCACCACTGTTAAGAAAAAGTTTCGATGTGCAAAAAAAGATAAAACGTGCCAAAGCATTCATAAGTGGTATTGGATATTACGAGTTATACATTAATGGGAAAAAGATAGGGAATTCCGTTTTAGATCCAGGCTGGACAGATTACAGAAAAACCATTTTATACGCCACACACGATATTACCAATGACATAAAAAATGGCGCTAACGTAGCAGGAGTTATGTTAGGTCGTGGTTTTTACGGTATGATGGCTTATGACCACTGGGGGTTTTATAAAAAAAATGGATGGATTGGTCAGCCCAAATTAATATGTCGCATAAAGGTAGAATATGAAGATGGCACTTCAAAAGAAATTGTAAGCGATTTAAGTTGGAAAATTACTGGAGGTCCTGTGGTGTATGATGGACCACATATGGGCGAAATATATGATGCTACAAAAGAAATTGAAGGCTGGAGTGAAGTAGGCTTAGACGATGCTGCTTGGGACAACGTAAAATCGGCTCCCCATCCTGGAGGAAAACTCGTGTCACAAATGTCTGAGCCCATTCGAGTGAGCAAAACATTTCATCCCGTAGCTACAAAAAATTCAAGCAGAGGGCAATGGTTTGACGTAGGTACCAACATGTCTGGATGGGTACGATTACGAATAAAAAATGCAAAAAAAGGGCAGCGGATAACTATTTATTTCGGAGAAAATAAAGACCCTATTACCGCAAGTCAACCTGGAGGGTTTCAGCAAATGGCTTACGTATGTAAAGGTGGTGGTGTAGAGTATGCCGAATGTCGTTTCTCTTACAAAGGGTTCCGTTATATAAAGGTGAAAAGTTTTCGAAAGCTAAAGTTTAGTCTGGATGATGTAGAGGTAAAGTTTGTGCATTCCGACGTGCCTCGCGTAGGACATTTCGAGTCATCGGATGAAACGGTAAATGCGGTCCATGAAATTTGTCGTAAATCACTCATATTCAATTTGCATAGTATCCCTACCGATTGTCCGCATCGCGAGAAAAATGGATGGTTAGGCGATGCTGTCACAGGAATGGAGTTTGGTATGGCAAATTATGATTTGGCAGCTTTAATGACTAAATATACAAGAGATATTTTTGATGCACAGGATGAATTAGGAGGGATACCTGCCATTGCTCCGGCGAATAATTATGGTTCAGGAAAATCTACTTTATGGTCATCTGCTGGTGTTCATATTCCTTGGTATATGTATCAATATTATGGAGACATAAGGTTGTTTGAAAACTATTGGGAAAACATGATGCTCTGGGTAAAACGTTCTTGGGAATACAACAACATTGCTGAAAAAGATGGCATGTTTAAAGAACGCTTTAATGATTGGGTAACTCCTTATGATGCAACATACGGAGGAGGAGGTAAACCAGGGGGTAACGAGGTAATTGCCTCCATGAATTTTTATTTAGTCCTTAAACGTCTAGTGCATATTGCTGAAAAATTAGGAAAAAGCAAAGATAAAAAACGTTTAGAAAATCAGTTTAAACGAATACATACTGGAATTCAAAAATATGCATTTGATGAAAAGAAACTAGAGTATGTAGGTTTAAAACCTTTTGATGAGTTTTTGCCAGTGGTTAATATTTTGGCACTTAATTATGGTATTGTTCCAGAAAAATACAGAGCTCAACTCGAAAAAAAAGTTATAGATAACATTGTAATAGATAAAAATTATCATCTATGGGGTGGTATTTTTACTGTGCATTCTGCATACGAGTATTTGCCTAAAAATGGTCATGCAGATCTTATGCATAAAGTGGTGGTTAATGAAGAATGGCCTTCTTTTGGTTGGATGATTAAAAATGGTGCAACAACATTGCCAGAGGGCTATAAATTTACGGCTTCTAATATGCATCATTTTATGGGTGCAGTAGATAATTTCTTTTATCGTCATTTGGTGGGCATCAATTCAAATGAAAAATCCCCTGGATTTCAGAATATTGTTTTTCGTCCGCAATTTGTAAAAGCAATAGATTTTGCAAAAGGAAGCTATGATTCAATTTATGGTACCATAAAAGCCGAATGGCACAAATTGGATAAGGAGACCTATGAATATTCAATTACAGTACCAACAAATTGTAATGCCTTGGTTATTCTTCCTAATGAAACATTAAAAGTAAAAGCAGGGAGTTATGTCTTCAGAGTAAAACATAAATGAGTTAAAATTGTAAGTGATTAAAAGTACCATATATCTTAATAATTTAAATAATGAAAGTAAAAAAAATAACATCATTTTTTTGTGTAGTGTTGTGTTTTCATAAACTAGTGAGTTGTCAAAACACGCAAGTGGTTCAAAAACCAAATATTCTACTTATCTGTGTAGATGATCTTCGCCCAGAATTAAAGAGTTTCGGAGCAGACTATATTAGCTCACCAAACATTGACGCTTTTGCAGAAAAAGGGGTCAAATTTCAGAAGCATTTTGTAAATGCCCCAAGTTGTGGGCCATCACGCTATACCTTACTGACCGGTAAGTATGGTCCAGCAGGAAATAATGCCCTTTTTCAGAGGGCAGGAAAAATTAACAAGGCTAAAGAAGATATTGATAAAAGTATGCCAGAATGGTTTAGAAGCAAAGGTTATACTACTGTTTCTGTGGGGAAAGTATCTCATCATCCTGGTGGACGAGGCGGCAAGAATTGGAATGATAGTACAGAAATTGAAATGCCAAATGCGTGGGATAGACATCTTATACCAGTTGCCGAATGGCAACATCCGCGTGGAATGATGCACGGACTAGCTCACGGAGAAATTCGTGTATCAAGAGGTGGTATGGATGTTTTTCAGACAGTAGAAGGAGATGATAATATTTATCCAGATGGCGCAATTGCTGATGAAGCGTTAAAGCAACTAAAAGTTTTGGCTAGCAAGGACGATAAACCATTTTTTCTTGCTGTTGGAATTATTAAACCTCACTTGCCTTTTGGTGCTCCAAAATCTTATTATGATAATTATGTGGATGCTAAACTACCCGAAATAAAGCATCCTCAAAAACCGAAAGGAAAAACCACATGGCATGGGTCAGGTGAGTTTAATAAATACAACCGCTGGGGTAAAAACCCCAACAAAAATAAGGACTTCGCTGATGAGGTGCGTCGTCATTATGCGGCTTGCGTGAGTTATGCCGATGCTCAGGTGGGTAAAGTGTTAGCAGAATTGAAAAGAACAGGAGCAGATAAGAATACCATTGTGGTGCTGTGGGGCGATCATGGTTGGCACTTGGGAGAACACTCAATTTGGGGAAAACATAGTTTGTTCGAAGAATCTTTACATTCTCCTTTGATTATCCACTATCCTGACATGAAGCATAAAGGCGCTAATACAAATGCTATAGTAGAAACTGTTGACATTTTTCCGACTTTATGCGATTTAACAGGAGTTGATATTCCTAAATATACACAAGGCGTATCATTAAAAAATATATTACGGAATCTAAATACTAGCGGTCATAACGCCATAGCATATACAAATAAAGCTTCTAGCATTAGAACGAAAAATCATAGGATGACACTTCATAAGGATGGATTTGTAGAATTATATGATCATACTTCTGATGAAAAGGAAACAAAGAATATAGCTAAAGAATACCCAGAACTAGTTGAGGCGTTAAAAAATACGTTAAATAAAAGATTATATTAGTACAAAAATACCAAACATAAATTATTCAATAGTAAATCATAGCGAAATCTGCTTTTTTTGTGAAATTTTACCTCAGTATTTCATTTAGGTATGGTTAGCAAATTGTAGTGGATAATTATTAAAAGTGATGATCATACTCGTTAGTAATCAAAATAAACAAAGTAATACATACATAAGAGTTATTTAATTTAAGAATTAAAATTTAATAAAATAAAGCAGGATGAATTTTAAAAGTAAAGGCATATTACAATTTAGTTTAGAAATAAGCTTTATTCTAGTCACATTTTTTGGTTTTGCTCAAACTCCAAATTGGGAAAATGCAAAGTGGATTTGGCAACAAGAGGATGGACCATCAAATACATGGATGAGTTTTAGAAAATCAATAACTATTGATAACGTTCCTGAAATTGTTGAAGCCAATATAGCTGTAGATAGTAAGTTTTGGTTGTGGATTAATGGCGAAATGGTATGTTTTGAAGGGGGACTTTCAAGAGGTCCTAGTCAGGCGGGAGACTGGAATAGGAAAGAAAAAATAACTCCAGCAAACTCTTGGTATGAGACGATTAATATTCAACCGTATCTAAAAAAAGGTGAAAACACAATCGCAATTTTAGTTTGGTTTTGGGGACAAGAAACGCATAAAGGAACCCATATTGATAGCGGAAAAGGAGGCTTGTTATTTTCTTCTGATATTGGAAATCAAAAACTTGTTTCTGATGGGTCTTGGAAAGCTATTCAACATTCTGGCTACGATAATACTATAGCACCAGCAAGTAAAAATTTAGTACAATACAGTGTTAAATATAATGCCCAAAATTCAATGAATGACTGGATGGATAACGCTTGGTATACAGCAAATTTTGATGATCGCACTTGGCAAGTAGCAGTTGAAAAAGGGAAACTTGGAGCTGCTCCTTGGTATGATGTAGAAAAAAATAGCGTCCCCCCTTTGGTAAATCACGGATTGCAGAATTATAAGAATCATGACAATTTGCAATTACCATTTGTAAGCAAAGGACAAACCATCATATGCAAATTGCCTTTTAATAAACAAATTACTCCTTATCTTGAGGTTGATGCTAAAGTAGGCGACACGATTTTCATAACCACTGACAATCGATTAAATAAAATTACAGCCAAATACATATCTAAAGTAGGCTCTCAAAAGTTTGAGAGTTTTTCTTGGATGAATGGAAATGAAATACGTTATACTATTCCAGAAGGTGTTACCGTAAAAGCATTAAAATATAGATGGATGAGTGTTGGCGAGATGGTTGGTCAATTTGAAATTGACGATCCGTTTTATAACCGTTTGTGGTGGATGGGGAATAATACACTTTTTGTATGTGCTCGAGATAATTTTATGGACTGTCCAGATAGAGAACGTGCTTTGTGGATAGGAGATGTAGCAGACCAGGTAGGATATTTGTTTTATTCGATGGATAACGCAGGTCGTCAACTATTAAAAAAAGCCATTTTACAAACTACAGCATTCAGTGAAAATGGAGTCATGGGAGCTTTAGGTCCGTTAAGGGTTCGTGAGTTGGTTGCACAAACGTTACAATTTATTGCACAAGGGATTTGGTCTTATTACTTTAATACGGGCGATATGGAAACTTTAGAAAACGCCTATCCTTTTGTGAATAATTATTTGGCGTTATTTCCAATGCAAGAAAACGGCTTGCCAAAATACAGAATACGTCAAAGTCCAGATTCTTGGGATTGGGTAGATTGGGGTGTTAAAAATACAGCCGATAAAGAACCAATTCAAATGGCATTTTACTATTTAGCTTTAGATAAGGCTAAAAAAATGGCAGTAGTTTTAGGTAAAAAAGAACACGTAATATGGTATGATGATAGAATGAGATCAATGAAGCTAGCTTTTGAAAAAGCATATTGGAAAAATGGTTTTTACAGTTCAAATGCAGAAAAATTTAAAGACGATAGAGCCAATGCGATTGCTATTGTCTCAGGAATTGCAAATCCAGAATTTTACAATCAAGTGGTAGATAATGTTTTAATTCCAAATCGTTTTTCTAGCCCGCATTTCGAGTGGATTGTAGAAGAGGCAATGTGTATTGCAGGAAATTACAAAGCATCTTTAGAAAGAATGAAGGGGCAATATCAAAGTCAGGTTGATAAGAAAGATATGTCTACTTTATACGAAATGTTTCCAAAAGGAGGAAGTTACAATCATGCTTGGAATGCTCCAAACACCATTTTGTCAAAATATATTGCAGGAGTTAGACCAACCAAAAAAGGGTGGAGTGAATTTGAAATTGTGCCAGAATTGCTACATTTCAAAAATATAAAAAAAACCATTCCAACAGTAAAAGGAAACATCAAATTGGAAATTAATGCAAGAGATTCTCAGTATCAATTGAAATTAACATCACCAAATGAAACTGAAGCGATAATCGGTATTCCTAAAGCAGACAAAAAAATTGAAACAGTATTTATAAACGAGAACCTTGTATGGACTAAAGGAAAACTGAAAAAGAAAGTAAAACATATTCAATTTGAAACAGAGGACGATACTTTTGTAAAGTTTAGAATTCCATCTGGAGATTGGAAAATAATAGCCATTTATAAATAATAAAGATGATAAAAGTAGGATTATTTGGTATTGGTTTAGAGACCTATTGGCCACAGTTTGAGGGGTTGTTAGAACGCCTTGAAGGTTACCAACAACAAGTAGCAGAGAAAATGGAAAGTTTTGGTGCTGATGTCATTAATGTAGGTTTAATTGATTCTCCTTCAAAAGCAAGAGAACAAGCTCAAGTTCTTAAAGAAAAAGATATAGATATTTTGTTTTTATATGTATCTACCTATGCATTGTCATCAACAGTATTGCCTGTTGTACAAAAATTAAAATGTCCTGTAGTTATTTTGAATATTCAACCAGTGGCAGCCATAGATTACGAAAGTTTTAATGCTTTAGGTGATCGTGGAAAAATGACAGGCGAATGGTTGGCACATTGTCAAGCTTGTTCTGTTCCAGAATTGGCAAATGTGTTTAACCGATCAGGAGTCGATTTTGAATTTGTAACAGGATATTTAGACGAACAGCAAGTTTGGGATGAAATCCAGGATTGGATTGATGCCACAAAAGTAACGGTTATTATGCGTGAGAATCGTTTGGGCGTTTTAGGGCATTATTATGCAGGAATGTTAGACGTTTATGCAGACTTAACCAAACAATCTGCAGCTTTCGGTACACATATTGAAATTTTAGAAATGTGTGAAGTAAAAAAATACAGAGATGTAGTAACTACATCAGAAATTGAAGAAAAATTAAACGAATTTCAAAACACTTTTGAAGTGGTTGATGCTTGTGAGAAAGCCGAACTGATTCGCGCAGCAAAAACATCTATTGCCTTAGATAAATTAGTAGACAAACATAATTTAGGAGCTATGGCTTATTATTATGAAGGAGAATCAGGTAACGAATATGAGAATATTGTTACTTCTGTTATTGCAGGAAATACTTTACTGACAGGCAAAAATATTCCAGTTGCAGGCGAATATGAAGTGAAAAACGCTCAAGCTATGAAAATTATGGATGCATTTGGTGTAGGTGGTTCATTCTCTGAGTTTTATGCGATGGATTTTAATGATGATATTGTGATGTTAGGTCATGATGGACCAGCGCATTTTGCAATTGCAGAAGGAAATGTACAATTGGTACCATTGCCAGTTTATCATGGAAAACCAGGGAAAGGTTTATCCATTCAAATGACGGTAAAACATGGGCCTGTAACACTATTATCTGTAGTAGAAGGAAAAGATGATGTGTTTTTATTGGTTGCAGAAGGCGAATCTGAAGCAGGACCAATATTGCAAATTGGGAATACAAACAGCCGTTATCGTTTTTCGATAGGTGCAAGAGCATTTATGAATGAATGGTCTAGACAAGGGCCTTCTCACCATTGTGCAATTGGAGTGGGTCATATTGCCAACAAAATTGATAAATTGGGGAATCTCTTAAATTTACGAGTGGTTCGTATTTGTTAGATAAATGTTTTTTGAAGCATGACACATCAGGATATGGAAATGGAAAATCTGTACTATACTAGTTCTTGAAAAATATATTGAAATAATGAAAAAGCTAATAGCTGTATTTTTAGTAGTATTACTCCATTGGTCTTGTGAGGGTAAACAGGAGTCGATAGTTCCAAATATAGTCATCATAAATGTTGATGATATGGGTTGGAAAGATGTTGGTTTTATGGGGAGTAAATATTATGAAACTCCGAACATAGATTATTTGTCTAGTTTAGGTATGGTATTTACAAATGGTTATGCATCAGCAGCTAATTGTGCACCTAGTAGAGCCAATTTAATGACAGGGCAATGGGCACAGCGCCATGGTATTTATACGGTTAGTCCTTCGACACGAGGAAAATCTGAAGATCGAAAACTAATTCCAACAAAAAACACCCATACTTTATCCCCAAAGCATATTATTTTACCCGAGGTTTTGCATAAAAACGGTTATATAACCTGTCATGCTGGCAAGTGGCATTTAAGTGATAATCCTTTAGAATATGGTTTTGATGTGAATATTGGAGGTGCTCATAATGGACTTCCTAAAAGTTATTATCCGCCTTATAAAAATGTGAAAATAGAAAAAGGCAATAGCCTATATTTGACTGATTTGGTCATGGAAAATGCTTTAAAGTTTGTGGATACCGTTCAAAAACCGTTCTATTTAAATTATTCGCCTTATGCGGTTCATGTACCGATAATGGCAGTAGATAGTATTGTCCCTAAATATGAAAAAAAATTACCTTGGAAAGGTCAGGGAAATCCAGAATACGCATCTATGGTAGATAATTTAGATAGAAATATTGGGTTACTCATCAATAAATTAAAAGAAAGAACACTTTTTGATAATACCTTAATTGTTTTTACATCCGATAATGGTGGTTTGTATGGAATAACCAAACAAAAACCATTGCGAGCAGGAAAAGGGAGCTATTATGAAGGGGGAATTAGAGAGCCTTTTTTCTTTGTGTTAAATGGCAAAATTAAACCAAATACTAAGAGTGAAGTTCCAATAACGAATTTAGATATTTTCCCAACGGTATTACAATATGCAGGAATAGATGCTAGTCAGCTTAATTTTGATGGCAATAGTTTAGCACCCGTTTTAGAAGCAAAAGTGCAGGTTTTTGAGCGACCCTTATATTGGCATTTTCCTATTTACTTACAAGCTTATAACGTAAATGACAATGAAAATAGAGACCCTTTGTTTAGAACACGACCAGGTTCTGTGATAAGAAAAGGAGATTGGAAGTTGCATTATTATTTTGAAGATGATGGTGTTGAGTTATACAACTTATCCAAAGATATTGGAGAGCGAAATAATCTTGCAGAAACACGTCCTGAAAAATCTGAGGAGCTATTAACGCTTTTGAAGACGTGGTGGAAAGAAACAAATGCACCAATTCCAAAAACTCAAAATCCAGAATATATAAACAAAATTTAGTGTAAATAAATATCATATTTAAAAGTTTATGCAAGTAATATTAGGTGTATTATTTCATTCGTTAGGCGGAGTAGCCGCAGGTAGTTTTTACATGCCTTATAACAAAGTTAAAGGTTGGTCTTGGGAAACCTATTGGATGGTTGGTGGTGTCATGTCGTGGTTAATAGTGCCACCAATAGCAGCGTATTTAACAGTACCTGGTTTTGTAGAAATTATTGCAAATAGCCCAACCTCAATTTTAGGATTTACCTTTTTAATGGGATTACTTTGGGGTGTTGGCGGTTTGTCTTACGGTTTAGGGGTTCGTTACTTAGGAATGTCTTTAGGAAATTCTGTGGTATTAGGTTTTTGTGCTGCGTTTGGATCTATTGTGCCTTCAATATATTACAATTTTAGTCCGCAAGAAGGGAAAACCTCTTTCTCAGAAATGATTTCGAGTTCAGGGGGGCAAATTGTGTTGTTAGGTGTTTTTGTATGCCTTTTAGGAATTGCTATTTGTGGTAAAGCTGGAATGTTGAAGGAAAAAGAATTATCAGAGGAAGAAAAAAAGAAGTCTGTTTCTGAATTTAATTTGATAAAAGGATTAATTGTAGCTGTAATTTCTGGAATTTTAAGTTCGTTTTTTAGCTTTGGAATAGAAGCAGGAAAACCTCTAGCAGATGCTGCTGTTGAAGCAGGATACGATCATTTATTTGCTAATAACGTCACTTTTGTGGTAATTCTTTGGGGAGGTTTGGCAACCAATCTAGTTTGGACAACAATATTGAGTATTAAAAATAAATCTTACAAAGATTTTACCAATTCCAATACACCAATTCGTAAAAACATATTGTTTTCTGTGTTTGCAGGAACCATTTGGTTTTTGCAGTTTTTCTTTTACGGAATGGGAGAAAGTAAGTTAGGAAATGGCGCAAGTTCTTGGATTTTGCATATGTCCACCATAATTTTAACGGCAAATCTTTGGGGTTTGTATCGTAAAGAATGGCAAGGTGTGGCTAAAAAAACAAAATTTATAATTACATTTGGCATTCTAGTTATTATTTCAGCCGTAATTTTAGTAGGAATAGGAAATTCTATTTAAAATTACTTTTTTTGAAATAAAATAACAGGATGGTAACCGCATAAAATAAAATTTTAAATATTACAAAATGTTAAAGAAATCACTTTGTTTTTGTTTCACCTTGTTTTTTACTGTTTCAGTATTCTCGCAAGATTATCCTTTTAATTTACCTTCTAATATGGAGGCAACCATTTATATAAATTCTTCATCTAAAGAAGTCTTTAATAATTTATTGTTAGGTACAAACACGCATCATTTTTCAACTACAAAAGAGAAAGAGCTAATTAATAAATTAAAACCTATAACCATAAGATTTCCGCATGGCTTGTGGGCTAATTGGTACGATTGGAGAAGAGATGTTTCACGACTTTTTGGAGCTGAATCGTTTCAATATGAACAAGGATTAAATAAAACCATAAAAACAAAAGAACCTGATTTATTAGCCAATATAAAGGTATTTGACACCAATAATATTAAGGTAGGTATTGACGGGCTTACAAGTTTAAATGCAACAAGAAAATCCCAAAAAGGTAAGGGGTTTGATATGATGTGGACTTTTAATATGAGTGCAGATGGTACCGATTTTAATAATGGAAGTCCAGAAACGATAGCAAGATATAATGATTTGATTTCAAGAGGTTTTGAAGTAAAAGTGGTAGAATTAGGAAACGAAAATTTTTAT
>Ga0209771_1000564_pt1 | contig 24918 bp, 23 predicted proteins | sample SaaInl59LU_5_DNA_FD_184639 | JGI IMG/M metagenome (GOLD analysis project Ga0209771, IMG submission 184639) | Marine microbial communities from expanding oxygen minimum zones in the Saanich Inlet - ESP_59LU_5_DNA (SPAdes) (version 2) | ecosystem: Environmental > Aquatic > Marine > Intertidal zone... | reverse complement strand
CCGATGAAGACTATCAGACATTTGTTCTTGTTTTTCAAGATTTTGGTTTTTGGTCAAAGCCAAAACACCATCAGCAATGTTTTTGCCAAATTCATGTTCAATCTCTTCAAAACTTGTATCAGTGTCCTCTAAAGTATCATGCAATAAGGCAAGCTGAAGAGCCTCTTTTAAATTAAAATTAGGTTCTTTTTGGTGTGCTAAAATTACTTCCATAGCCACATTTGATAAATGCACAACATAGGGTAGTCCAGTTGGCATTTTTTGTTCACCATGTTTTAAAGCGGCATAAGCCATTGTTTTTTGGTAAACTGTATGTAAGTCCTGTTTTTTCACAACTCTAAGGTAAAGAAGTAATTTGAGATAATAAAGATAAATTTTGTTTCGAAAACAAGTCAATAGGGACTACTAAAACAATAAAACGGTTATACTTTTATAAAGTGTAACCGTTTTTATTTATCTGCTAAATTAGACCATTTCTCTATGGCGTGAAACACTTCACATAGCCCTTTTGACTTTTCGGTTAGTGAATATTCCACCCTTGGAGGTATTTCTTCATACTGTTTTCTTGTAAGTAGGCCAGCACTCTCAAGACTTTTTAATTGATCAGTAAGAACTTTTCTTGAAACCCCATCAACCATTTGATGAATTTTACCAAACCTTAATGTGCCATGATTTCGTATTGTGTTTATTATAGGTAGTTTCCATTTGCCTCCAATCTGCTGAGTAAAGTTTAAAACAGGACATTTTTCATTTTTCATAATTACAGTTTAGTTACTTCATAGTAACCACTTTTTGTTAGTTACTAAAAGGTAACAAGTTACTTTATGTTTACAAAAGTATTAATATTGCACAAACAAAAAAACAAAACAATGAAAAAATCAATTAAAAACTTAGCTACTTTAGTAATTGTAGCATTTATGACATTTTCCTTCACAACAATAGATGGGGATAAAAAAGAAATTAAATTAGAAAGCAGTAAAGTTGTTTGGAAAGGTTATAAAGTAACTGGTTCTCATGAAGGGATTATCTCAATTAAATCTGGACATTTAAATTTTGACAAAGACATATTGACTGGAGGTAACTTTGAAATAGATATGTCAACTATTATAGTTACCGATTTAGAAGGTGAGTATAAAGGGAATTTAGAGGGTCATTTAAAATCTGACGATTTCTTTGGAGTTACAAAATTTCCTTCTGCATCACTGAACTTTACTAAGGTTGAACCAACAGGTAAAAACTCATATAAAGTCACTGGAGATATTACTATCAAAGGAAATACTGAGTCTATTTCATTCAATCTTTCAGTTTATGGGAACAAAGCAAATGCATCCTTAAAAATAGATAGAACAAAATTTGATGTAAGATATGGCTCTACAAGTTTCTTTGATGGATTGAAGGATAAAGCGATTTATGATGAATTTGATTTAGTCACTGATTTAGAATTTTAATAAAATTCACTAATTACACTCAATTCAATATTAAAAAAACAAAAAATTATGATTTATAAAAAACAAGAACGTCCAATGTGTGGATGTGGAAATACGCAAGATCCAAATGGATATTGTGACGGCTCACACCTTAATAAATAAATGACTCTCTATTTATATTGCGGGAGATAAGAGTCATTATATGATGAGTATCAATTAAATCTCTTGGTGTAAAACTTAAGTTCGATATTTCGAATGAGTTATCTACTAAAACAATAAAACGGTTATACTATTATAGTGTAGCCGTTTTTTTATTTAAAAAGACCTCGTTTAAATACTCTCAAAGATTAATAGAAATTCTTCCAGCGATTATTAGAACAGTTCAAAATAGTATTGAAAAATTTTAATGTCATTTTAAGAATTTAGTAGAATTTAGTTTATTAGATTTGAATTTAAAATACTAAACAAATGAATATTAATTTTAAAAAATGAAAAGAGTACACTTTGCTTCATTAATAATTCTTTTTGCAAATCAATTAATTTTTGCTCAAAAAAGCATGGACAACAAAACCTTTCAAGATTCAATAGCGGTGGATTCTTACGGAGGCGTATTAAGTATTAAAGGTACGCCAAATGAATATTTTACTATTCAACAAATCAATGGCAGATATTGCTTTGTAACTCCTGAAGGTCACGGAATGTTGGCATTAGGAGTAACTCATCTCGGGGCAGTTCAGGAAATAGCACCAAATAATATTTTTCAGACCAAGTATAATAGTAACTGGGATACCTATAGCAATGAAGCTGAAAAAAATCTAAGAAGTTGGGGATTTAACTCTTTGTCGTATCACACCAACGTAGATATGTACCAAAAAATGCCTGGTATGTTAGCTTGCTACCCTATTAAAAACTCTGAATGGAAATCTGATACTGCCTTTTCATATGAAGATGTATTCGACCCTGCATATCATGCTGTTGTTGAGAAGCATATTGAGCACATGGTTAATCAGGCAGGCAACAACAAAAACATAATGGGATACTATTGGAACGATATCCCTCAGTGGAGTTTGGATAAAACATATGAAAAGAGAGGAACAAACTGGTTAATATTTTACCGTGAATTACCAGCTAATTCTACTGGAAAAACCATGTATGTGGAGTTCTTAAAAAAACAGCACAGAAATAATTTGGAAAGTATAAATTCTACTTATAATATCTCAGCAACTAACTGGGATGATGTAAAATCAAGTTCATTCTCCACTACAGATAGAAATAAAGCATCAGTAAAATCTGATGATGAAAGCTTCTTACGTCTTATTGCACGGGAGTTTTATCGTGTTCTTGGAACATATACAAAGGAAAAAGATCCAAACCGACTTATTTTAGGGGAACGTTACTTTTTTGGTGATCATCCTGATTATGTACTTGAAGAACAGAATCAGTGGGTAGATGCTATAGCATTTCAGCCTGGTGGAGCTCATATTAACATTGCTGAGTATGAACAAATGTATTCAGTCGTTAAAAAGCCGATTATGATTTGTGACCATCAGCGAAGTTTTTATACTGACGATTACCCAAAAACCATATGGCAACAATTACCATCGCAAGAAGAGGCTGGAAAATCATATAATGACTACCTTAATGCTGCATTAGAAAAACCCTATATTTTAGGATACAATCGATGTCAATACATTAGCAGAGGAGCAGGCGATGTTTTGAAACAAGGACTTTTAGACATTAATGGAAATCCTTATGAAACTATTGTTGAATATATGACCATAACAAATAAGGAACTTTTGAAAAGATTTTCTAATGGCACACTTTCTGAATAATAACTTATAAATTAACAAATAGTGAATCAAAACCCAGCATACAACATTTTGTATAAGTAATGGCAGGGAAAGTGGCAAATATCAAGGTTTGTAGCCCGCTCAAACTACGTAGCGGTATGATAGGAAACTACCACGCAATCTGCCACTACTTATACAATTTACCGTTAGCGTCATTAAAGTATTTGTACAGTTTAATGTCTGATAGTCAATTGAAAAAAGTGGAATCATTTCCCAACTTTCCACCACCTCCACCAATTTCAAATAAAGTAATGGATCCGATGAGGGTAGAGATGGGGATAAATGATAAAGATCCTAATGCACCACCACCTCCACCAAAAGCAATTAAAGTTATCAAAGGAGTTAATGATACTAAATCAAATATTCCACCGCCACCCCCAAAAAAACTGAATTAAATTAGATAGGGGAAATCAAAATCATCTTAGTTCAACCTTTCATAATAAGACTCATTATATGATGAGTGTCTATTAAATCTTTTGGCGTAAAATAAATGTTCGATATTTCAATAGAGTTATCTACTAAAACAATAAAACGGTTATACTATTATAGTGTAGCCGTTTTATTTTGTAGTATTTAGAGTACTGCCGCTTTTATAAATGAAAAATTGCAGCTCTTACATTCTTTTCTTTAACCACATAAGGAACTTTCTGAACAAAGGAACCAAAGGAACTATTGTAAGTATAACAGCAAATATTCCAATGGCTTGGAAAGGTATCCCAGTAAATCTTTCGATTTCCTTTGAGGCACCTCCTAAAATACAACCAACCATTGTAAATATTAGAGGATTTTGTTTTAATTGTTCAACAAACGTTAAATGTGGTTTATTTACCATTTTAATTAATTATTTTATAAAATTACTAAATCTAAATCGTATTTCAAATCATATAGCCCAACATCTGAATAATAAATTTATTTTGCATATCACTACTAAATAGTTTACTTTTGATTTACAATTGAAAAATACATCCAATTGAATACAGAACCACTGTTGGTGGTTGGATTTATTAATTAAATTTTTAAAAAAATGAAAAATCTATTTAAATTATCCTTAATTACATTGCTAATATTTATAGCTTCATGTGCCCGTCAAAAAGAAAACAACCCCAAATATGCAGCTAATTTAGAGATTGCTAAGAGTTTTATGCTGGCACACGCAACTGAAGACATAGCTGCTCAGTCTGCAATGATTCATGATGATCTAGAATGGCATATGCCAGTGTATGGTTCTAAAATGGCTGATGCACAAGGTTTAAAAGACGCTCTTGCTTATTATCAAAATGAATTTGACAATTTGAATTTCATAGCAGATTACTGGTTACCTGGAGTAGATGAAACTACTGGATTATTTGATGGTAGCACACGAGTATATGGTACTTGGACGGCAGATCATGTAGCCTCTGGGAAGTCTATTAAATTAACCTCATATCATTCTTTTGCATTTACAGAAGGTAAAATATCTGGAGGTGGAGATTGGTTTGATTTTGGAGGAATGATGAATTCTTTGGCAGCCGATACTGAAGCAGCTACAGAAGAGTAATCTTAGTATTTATAAAACACAAAAGCCTTCTTCTAGAAGGCTTTTTTTTGATGAATATTTAAAAAATATAAGTCAGATTAGGCTATCTCGTTTTAGATACAACTTTCTAGATCAAATAGTTTGTTAACTCAACATCCTTTAGTGTTAAACTTTTGCTTGATACAGCTTATCAGTCTGGCCCTTTCCGAAACAAGGTGGAGGAATGAATCCAGTTCCCGATATTAAAATAAAAAAACTACGTTCAAGACTCCGTAAAGATTAAGAGAAGATCCAATAGGCGCTCATGAATCTGTAAATATAGGCGAACTCCCAATTGGAGTACCACAAAATTTAGTACCATTCATCACACAAACAGGAATAGGCCTAAGGGAACAATTGTCTGTTTTTGGAAATGATTATCCAACAAAGGATGGAACATGCATTCGCGATTATATTCATGTAGTCGATTTGGCAAAAGCACATGTTTCTGCTTTAAAACGATTGGTTGAAGAAAAAAACACATCAAATTATGAAGTCTTTAATATTGGCACAGGAAAAGGATCTTCTGTTTTAGAGGTCATATCTGCCTTTGAAGAAGTTTCCAATCAACAATTAAATTATAAAATTGTTGATCGAAGAGAGGGTGATGTTATTGCGGCTTTTGCAGACACAACCAAAGCCAATACGGTCTTGGGATGGAAAGCTCAATCAAGTTTAAAAGAAGCGCTGTTATCTGCATGGAAATGGGAGGAGAAAATTAGACGTTAATATTGGATTTTTAGATTCCAATACTTTAAATTTGAGCTCTGTACTAAAAACAGAATGATAAATCCCATATCTACTTTTTGAAATTTTATCGAGTTATTCCTGCTGCTCATTAGTACTATAGTTGTTTAAATTTTAAAAAAATGAAATTCTTTAGACCTTTGCGTGAAAATTCAACAAACAGTTTTAGCTATTTAAAATATGCTACGGGAGAGATTATCCTTGTAGCTGTAGGGATTTTAATTGCGTTACAAGTAAATAATTGGAATGAATCGCGAATTGAGGAGCAAGCAATGAACGACTATTTCCAGAAAATTGCATCTAACGTTCAATTGGATCTAAAAGAATCCAAAAGGTTATTGAAGTTTAGAAAAGAGCATGTCGCCGCTTGTAATGACGCTTCTAAGGCTTTGATTGAAAATGATTTTTCAGACCAATTAAAAATTCAAAAAGCAATTTTGGAAATGATTATCGAAGTTCAATTAAACTATAACAAAGATGCATTTGAGTCTCTAAAAAACTCAGGATATTTAAGGTATTTAGACAATAAAGAACTTGAAGAATTACTTAATGATTATTACAATCAAATCAATCAAATTGAAATGTTTGAAATCGACCAGAGAGATTGGGCTAATGCTCTTGAGCTTGAGCTAGACAAAAACGGTTTCTTTTATATTTATACGGAGTTAGATAAAAAAGTTCATACCAATTTATTTACACTGTTAGGAAATTACGGGATGAAGTTAAAAAATCATCCTGGGCATGAGATTATCATGAGACTCCTATTTCGAGGAGGTACCAATAATTCGTTTTTAACCGGATTTTATGAAAATCACATCATAACAGGTGAGAAGTTAATTGCTGTTTTAAATCAGAATCTTTAACAGGAAAATCACGAGCAAACAAATACTACAAACTTGAGTTAATACTTACTGTACTAGCGCTTCCCTATTTTTTTGAAGTTAACGTATTCTTCAAGGTGTTAAAGGGGTCTTCAATAAAAATCACCATCAGAGCTGCAACAACTACAGACCCTACTAAGGAAATAATTCCATTGACAAATACGATTTGTAAGCTGGTTAAACTCCCTTCTGCATATTCCGAAATCATTGGAAAAAGCCACTCCATAAACATCACATGAAATAGGTATATTGAATAGGATATTTTTGCAATTGGATAGAAAATTTTAGCCGATAAAAATGTATTTACAGGTTTGATGATTCTAGATTTAGAATATAAACATGCCATCATAATAAACACCACAGCATAGGAAAAAAGTTCGCGATGAATAACTTCATAACAAACTACAAATTTTTTGGGCAACTCATAAAATATGGATTCCTCTACAGGCGCTGCTTGACCAAGAGATAAACTTGTGATGATAGCAAAACTCGCAAGACTGAGAACGATCAAGAAGTTTGATAGTTTTGTTTTATGTTCAAAAAAATGAACAGCTTTTTCTGAGTGATTCACATGAATATAAGCTGCTATAACGCCACTCAATAAGCCGCCATATCTTAAGTGCGTTAGCATATAATAGCCCCAAAACCACTCTTGCCATTCCTCCCCAAAAATCTCTCTATTGTAAGGAATTTCAAAATTAAAAATATGAACAGAATAGTAGTAGGTGAGTACTACTGGTATGATCGCCAAAACGCTAAATAATATCCATTTCTTTCTGAATTTTGGAAATAGAAATACAATCAAAAACGGAATCACAATATAAAACTGTTCTTCAATTGCCAATGACCAAGTCCATCCCATATAGGATTTGAATACATAATTATTGACATATAGTAAATTAGACCACGCAGTTACCCATTTCTCAGCGCCTGCACCATGAAGAAAAAATAATGCGATGATCATGGAGAAAAAATAAACCGGAAATAATCTTAAAAAACGTCTTAGATAAAAGGATTTAAAATTTAAGGTTTGCGTTCTTTTATATTCTTTAAATAAAATGGTGCCAATAAGAAATCCACTGATCACAAAAAATAAATCGACTCCTAAATCTCCTTTGGTAATCCATACCAAAAATGGATTTTGAGCCACTTTACCTAACAAATCAGGGTAGGTATTATGTTGAAAAATCCAGACGTGAAAAATAATAACCCATAAAACAGCTATAGCTCTAATGCCATCAATAGCTTTGAAATTATGAGCGGGTCTTTCAAGAAACATTTTTTTTAAGTCCATTGGTTGAGTTTGATTTTGGTTATTTTTTTCGAGTCGCAAAATAGCTAAAATTAAATGCTTTTTGCAAGGAATAACTTTTGTTTTCGGATTATATTAAAAATGAGTTTATTAGTCCATTTCAATTTCAAAAATCAGTACAAAACAGAGGCTTAAAGAAATTAAGGAATGAGAAAATGGAAAATAGTTCTGCTTACATTTGGTATTTATGCTTGCAAAGAAGAAAACAATTATAGAATGCTTATTCCGAAATTAATGGTTAAATTTCATGTAAGGCGTCGATTTTAGAGACTAAACCAAAAAATCTATTACTTGGGGTTTCTTAAGGTTTCAACAAACTCAACATACTCTTTTTTTCGTCCTGTTTCAAAGCCTTTTCGATCGGAAAGAATTTGCGTTTTAACCTCAATTTGGGAAGGATTCAGCACAGATTCTTTAATAGAATGAATAGAAAACAAATACAATTCCATAATAATAGGCAGTGCCGAAATAGCGCGTTCTGTAGCTATATATTGCTTATTTTTTTTGAACCCTTTAGGGTCTAAAAGTTCAAGGAATCCTTCTTCAACTAAGAAATTTAATCTGTTGGTGAGGATATTTGTTGCAATGTTTTCTTTAGAACTTGTAAATTCTTTGAATCTAGATTTTTTATGCAGAATCACATCTCTTAATATCAAAAGAGACCATTTGTCACCTAAAAGATTAATTGAATAGGCAATTGCACATGTACGTTCTACTGTTTTCATACCGTTCAAAGGTACTGTGAATAATTTTATTGATAATGTATTCTGATAGTTATTTTAATATTAGTTTCACTTTGAAACTTATTTTTATAGTTTAATAAAAATAAAAAATAAAATTTAATTAAAAAAAACACCTTTTTTACTGGTTATTAAAACGTTATCATGTCAAAAACCTTACGAAAAAGCCACTACAGAAAATACTGTCAGAAATTATAAACACATACAGAGACTCAAAATTAAGGGGCTTAGCCGTTAAATTATATAACTTGATTCACAACAACTTTCGAAGCTTTAAAATTGTAAGACGTTCATTTTTATTCATGATGATAAAGTGTGGGTCTTTATTAATCATAATTTTTTTTATAGCTTTTGATTCATAATCACTAAAGTAACTTGTATCATTAGTAAATGTATACTCATTATTTTTATCGCCTAGTAAAATATAGTTTTTTGAAGCGTCATATCGAATTGTTTCTACTTCAACATCAAATACGTTGCCTATACCAAAAACATCCAAATAACCGTCATTATTAATGTCATAGGTTTCGAATCCTAATGTTGGGCTAAATTGAGCATGTTTAGGCAGTGCCTTAATTTTAAAGCTCCCATTTTCATTATTTTTCAAGATAAAGGATTCGAAATTGGAAACCGATAAATGAGTAGCTTTTTTCAATCGGTCTTCGCCGTATATCTCAATGATATTTGAACTAGCAAATCCTTTGAAGGTCTTAATGTTGTTGTTTAAAAAATTGTTTTGATCAGACGAGCATTGCTTCCCCCTAACAGGGACTAGTGCGCTCGTTTTAGAAACTTTGCTAAGGATGATATCTAACGAAGAATTGTTGTCAAAATCATCTGCATAAATATGAAGTGGTTTTTCTTTGCTTGGATGAAACTTGTTATTTTCTCCCCAGTTTCCAATAATATAATCGGAAAAACCATCGCCGTCCAAATCCACTTCTTTGATGGTTTGATACCACCCATTGACATCTTGAAGTTCTGAATGTGTCTGTTTTTTTAAATAGGAATTATCATTTTCAAAAAGCGTTATAGGCATCCATTCGCCCACGACTATCAGATCAGAGTCACCGTCATTATCATAGTCCGTAAAAATTGCTGCGTTTACCATTCTTAACTCAGAAATAGCACTCATGCGTTTTTTACTAACATCTATAAACGTCCCGTTTTGGTTTTCTAACAAGTAAGATGAGTCAGACATTGGATACTTCCCATGCGTAACGCTACCCCCAACAAAAATGTCCATATCACCATCATTATCATAATCTGCACAACTAACAGCTTTAGTATTGCTATACATTTTTGGTAAGGCATTTGATTTTTCAAAGCCCCCTTTACCATCATTTACATAGAGCCTGTCTTGTAATAAGGGATTATTTTCTGGAATTTCATAACCGCCAGATGTCACATATAAATCCATGTCATTATCATTGTCTATGTCTAGAAATAGAGCATTTGTATCTTCATATATCTTCTCAGATTCAAATAAAAACGCGCTATTACTTCTAAATGTCCCGTCTTTTTTTTGAATGAATAAAGATGCTTTTGTGTTTTTTGAATTCCCTACAAAAAAATCATCGAGACCATCATTATTAACATCAGCAATGGCTAGTGGTGTATTTGCTTCAGATTGTTTTTGAGGCAGTAATAGTTGTAGCTTAAAATCGTCAAACGGAGTTTCTACTTGTCGGTAGTCGATTCCAATACTACTGGGGTCTACTGTTTCAAATAAGGGATTTGGAGTCGTTTTCTTTTGTAGTGAGATAGTGGCGTCTTTGTAGTTTAGTGTTAAATTTTTATTAGCTGTGATATCAGTAAGTTTTTGCTCAACCGTATTGGGCCATACTATTTTTACACTATCAATTTTTGTGCGTTGTTCTAAGCCAAAATGTAATTTATTTGTAACAAGTGGATATGCGACCCTATTACTTGCCGTTATTTATTACTTAAGAGACCTTAAACAAATTAAGTTTGGATCCATTTTCAAATACAGTGGGATGAACGCCATCACTATTTATTTCCTATCAAGTTTCATTTCAAAAACCATGTATTTAACTACAGTTGGTTATCAAAGTAATTTACATTCCTATATTTACGAAACAGTGTTTGTGCATTCATTTTACCCTGCTAAACTAGCATCACTTATGTATGCTGTTGTTGTCGTATTATTTTATTTAGGACTGGGGTATGTACTTTATAAAAATAAAATAATTATAAAAGTGTAGTGGACAAACCACCTTCGTTGTTTAAGACGGCTATTTATGTGTTGCAATAAAAAACTAATTATTTAAAACCTATTAAAATAACTCTTCTTATAAAAGCTTTTAATGTGGTAACCTCCCTTTAACTAGTCCATATAAAAACGTTCCAAAAACGGAACCAAGAATCACCACTAAAATAGGCGAAAATCCAGCGCCTACTAATGTAAACATTGGTCCTGGGCATGCACCTGCTAAGGCCCATCCCAAACCAAAAATGAAGCCACCAAAGAGGTAACGACTAACGCTTTTAGCTTTTGGAGTAAACACAATTGGCTCCCCATAAAAAGACGTAATATTGAAACGCTTTATGGCTTGTATGATCAGAATTCCCAATACGACTGTTGATCCAATGATACCATACATATGAAAAGCTTCGAAACGAAACATTTCATAGATTCGAAACCAGGAAGCGGCCTCAGACTTAAACATAGTAATACCAAAGAGGATGCCAATAAAAAGATATTTAAGTGTTCTCATAATATTAAAAAATTAAAGGAAAAATAAAGTGAACCATTGTAAGACCGCCTGCAAAAAACCCAATAACCGCAATTAAAGACGGCCATTGAAGATTGCTTAGCCCTGAAATCGCATGCCCAGACGTACATCCCCCTGCGTAACGTGCACCAAAACCAATTAATAATCCACCGATGGCTAAAATCAGTAGCCCTTTCACATCCGTAAATACAGCGGTATCAAAAAGCTCAGTAGGGAGGTAACTAGCCCCTGCACTTTTAAATCCGAGCGTATTTAAGTGTTCTATAGTATCTGGATGGATGGCAACCGCCAAATCATTCGATAAAAATTGAGAACCTATAAATCCACCAATAATAGCGCCCAAGGCCACAACCAAATTCCATTGTTGAGATTTCCAGTCAAACCTAAAAAAATCAGAAGTCTTCCCTGCGCCACAAATGGTACAAAGTGTTCTTAAATTAGATGACATCCCAAAGTTTTTCCCTATCATGAGTAGTAAAAAGAGAATCAGAGCTATCATAGGGCCAGAAATATACCAAGGCCAGGGATCAGAAATTAGAGTCATAATCGATATTTTATGTTTTACACGAACTAGGATTGCAAGGTATAATTTATATTATGATTTTTGAAGCAGGTCTGTTAATTTCCTATGAAACTAAAACAAAGCTCATAATTCTCTAAGGTTGACTGAAGTTCATAATTTCAAGGAAACTTTAGTTACCTTTGCCGCGATGAGTGTATTAGTTCAAATTACCATAAAACCAGCCCAATTAAAAGATACAGATTTTATATTAAAATCGAGTCTTTTTAAGGCCAAACTGCGAAGTGCAGACATAATTGATTGGCGGATTCGAAAACGCTCTATCGACGCCCGAAAGGCATCGATTAAACTCAACCTACAAATTGAGTTTTGGCTGCTTGGTGAAACACGAATACAGCCGCAATCTTTTATTTCTCAAGCTGTACACTCAAAACCGGAAATTGCCATTATAGGGGCAGGACCTGCAGGGCTATATGCTGCTTTGCGCGCCATTGAAGCGGGATTGAAACCCATTGTATTTGAACGCGGAAAAGATGTGCGTGCCAGACGTCGTGATTTAGCAGCCATCAATAAAGAACAAACGGTTAATCCAGAATCCAACTATTGTTTTGGAGAAGGCGGTGCGGGGACCTACTCCGATGGAAAATTATATACACGCTCCAAAAAACGCGGCAATGTCCTGAAAGCTCTTGAATGGTTTGTGCATTTTGGAGCGTCGGAAGATATTTTAGTGGAAGCCCATCCGCATATTGGAACCAATAAATTACCAGCCATTATTACCGCCATGCGGGAAGCCATTATAGCGGCAGGCGGGGAGGTGCATTTTAACGCCAAACTGACCGATATTCAAATTGAAGACAATGTCATAAAAGCATTAAAAATTAATGACAATTCATGGAAACCTTTTGATAATGTCGTCCTAGCGACGGGACATTCTGCCAGAGATATCTTTTATTTATTACATGAAAAAGGCGTTCTCTTAGAAGCAAAAGCATTTGCATTGGGTGTTCGAGTCGAGCATCCGCAACATCTAATTGATAAAATACAATATCATGGTGATGTCGAAAACCCGTATTTGCCGCCAGCATCCTACAGTCTGGTAGAGCAAATTGACGGCATGGGTGTCTATTCATTTTGTATGTGTCCCGGCGGAATTATTGCGCCTTGCGCCACGGCTCAAGAAGAAGTGGTCACCAATGGTTGGAGTCCAAGCAAGCGAAATAACCCCTATGCAAACTCCGGGATTGTAGTAAGTGTAGAACCTAAAGATTTATCAAACTACTCGGAGAAAGATCCTTTTGTGTGTCTTGATTTTCAGAAAAAAGTCGAGCGCGACTGTTGGGAAGTTGCCGGCAAAACACAGCAAGTACCTGCCCAACGTATGATTGATTTTATTGAAGGAAAAGCGTCTAATGATTTCCCTAAAACCTCTTACCAACCCGGGATCGTTTCAGTAGATCTAAATACAGTTCTGCCTCCAATGATTTCCAAACGTTTGCGAAAAGCATTTTCTGTGTATGGAAAAAAAATGAAGGGCTATTACACCAATGAAGCGGTCTTGCATGCCCCAGAAAGTCGAACATCATCACCCATATCTATTCCACGAAATTTAGAAACCTTAGAACATGTCAATGTCAAAGGGTTGTATCCCTGTGGAGAAGGTGCGGGCTATGCAGGCGGTATTATTTCTGCTGCCATCGATGGAATCAATTGTGTGGATGCGATAAGTGCCAAACTCACCAAATCTTAACATATTCCCTTTTAAAGTCAATCAAAATGACGACTTAAAAACACACATGTGATTTTTTTTTTGTAAATTTAGAATCCTTTCTACACTTAACCAATTTAAAATCAAATAGTAATGATCTCAAAATTAAATGCGTTTTTTTATAATTCAGTCTTGTCTGAAACTGTAAAAAACAAAGTAGAACGGTTGATTCTTATCGTTGCTATTGTTAGTTTTTTCGCACACCTTATTACCATTTTTTTGGTAAAAAATCAGTTTATCATTATTCCTGAAGAACTCAATTTTTTTGATTCTCCAATTGCAGCCATTTACACCCCTTTTTCATTTATTTTAATTTATGAAGTCTATCTCTTAATATTCTATTTACCACGATCCATCACCACCTATATTGGAAAGCAATATGAAATTATTACATTAATCGTTATCCGACGTATCTTCAAAGATTTAGCGAATATAGAACTTAATTCAGATTGGTTTGATATCAAAAATGATCTCTATTTCACCTATGATATTATTACTGCATTAGTACTGTTTTTTATGATTTATTTGTTCTCTTTGGAACGCCAAAAACTACAAGTGTCCAATAGAATAAAAGCATCAGCACCCGCACAAATTGAGCAATTTATAGCGATCAAAAAATTTATGGCCACCATTCTAGTACCCGTTTTTGTAGGGATAGGATTGCTTACTTTTGGAAGCTGGATTTTTCAACAAACGCCAGAAAATTTATCTCTTGCACTGAAAGATGTCAACAGTATTTTCTTTGATGAATTTTTCGCAATTTTAATTATTGTCGATGTATTCCTGTTGCTCTTTTCGTTTTTCTATACCGATCAGTTCCACAAAGTTATAAGAAACTCTGGCTTCATCATTTCAACCATTCTTATTCGCCTTTCGTTCTCTGTTGATGGACTCCTAAACAATTGTTTGATTATTGGTTCTATAGGGTTTGGTCTTCTAATCTTATGGATTCATAACCGTTTCGAAAAAAACATTAATCCTGAATAACTAAAAAGGCCAAAACATAATTGTCTTAGCCTTTTATAGAATTGTAAATTTTCCTGTATTTATGTGTTTTTATTTAGGATCCAATATCATATTGATACGTTCTACAGCATCTCGAAGGTGAATTTTATTCATACTATTGGACGTTTTAGAAATACTCGAATTAATCAGATTTTTTAAAATTTTCAATTCAGCTCTTACAATAGCACGAATATCGGATTGACTGGTATTGACGGCAGTCGATTTTACATAGTCACTTCCACGTCTTTTACGTTGATTTTCTGCGGTCATCAAATACGCTAAGCGATCAATATGAGCCCGTTGTAAATTACGTCGATACGTGTCTATTTTGCGTCCAGTGTATAGCTCACTCCATACTCCAGTTCTTAAATCTCTAGTCATCGTTCGTAAGCTATACGCTTCGTAACCATTCATAGTTTCATTTTCAATCATGCGCGCCATTTTCCCTAAACTTAAAATCGTTTTAAGGGTACGTTCTTGTAATGTTCGTATACGTTCTATAGACCCAGAATATTCAATACGTTCAAAAATTGCAGGATCTAACAACCATTGCGGAGTTTTGAATAGTTGCGCATTAATAAATTTCAAAGCATCTTTTTGGTGTGCTTTATCTACATACGTATACACCGCACCAGCTTGATCGGCGGTTTTGTAATGCTCATAAACGCCACCAATATTATTGGCAACATGGCCCATATAGCGGTTAAATTGCGATAACAATTGGCCGTACATATCGTTTAAATCGGAGTAATTTTTGCCCGTTTCAGTTGTCCATGCGATGAGGTTGGGTACAATTCGTTTTAGATTTTTAATACCATACGTACTTGCGAGTATAGCGTCATCTCCAAGATCTTCAGTTTGAGAGCTAGGGTCAACGACATCCCCAACCTGTTGGTGTCCAAAACGGTACATCGGATCACCCGCATGCTCTAAAATCCAATTGTTAAGCGTTTCTTTTTCGGCTTCTGCTGTAGTGTTCAAAATAGGTTTATACCCCCATGCAATGGCATATTTATCATAGACGCCAATATTTGGCATTAAAGCTACACCTTCATCTTCTGGTTGAGCAACATAATTAAAACGGGCATAATCCATTATTGAGGGCGCTGTACCATATTTTTGAGTAAAAGCAGCGTCTCTTAAATCTTCAACTTTGTATGCGCAACTACTTCCCATATTATGAGGTAACCCTAACGTGTGTCCCACTTCGTGTGCGGATACAAATCGGATTAAACGCCCCATAACTTCGTCCTTAAATTCAGGCATTCTTGCCTCTGGATTGATTGCAGCGGTTTGCACAAAAAACCAACGTCGAAGTAAAGTCATTACATTGTGATACCAATTGATATCACTTTCTAAAATTTCTCCAGTACGCGGATCACTAACGTGCGGTCCATTGGCATTAGGAATTGGTGATGCTAGGTATCTAACTACTGAGTACCGAACGTCTTCAGGACTCCATTCGGGATCTTCTTCTGCTGTTGGAGGATCGGCCGCAATAATAGCATTTTTAAATCCAGCCGCCTCAAAAGCAACTTGCCAATCTTCAATACCTTGTTTGATGTATTTACGCCATTTTTCTGGCGTCGCACGGTCCACATAATATACTATTTGTTTTTTTGGCTCTACGAGTTCACCAGCCTTAAACTTCTCTAAATCTTCGTCTTTTACCTCTAGTCTCCAACGGTCCAAAAAGGTCAATTCTTTACTGCGTTGGTCGCCTAATCCATAATCCACTTGTCCTCTTGCAAACCAGCCAACACGTTCGTCAAAATAGCGTCGTTTCATAAGGTTATCTGGAAGTAATACCATAGAATTATTTATCTCTATGGAAATTGTTCCCGTACTAGAGTTTGAAGGCGCTTCACTAGCGGCATACGTTTTTACGTGCCGTGCTTCAATATTTTTAGGATAGCTTTTTATGTTTTCTATAAACGATTTTTCACTTTCCAAACGCGTTACTTTATAGCGTTTTCTGGAGGACGCGGGTAAGCCCAAAGCTTTTACGTCTTTGTTAAATAAATCAGTGACTTCAATCACCGTAGCTGTAGAGTCGACACTAAATGCTTTGATTGGAAAGGTATATAAAACAGGTTCAAAATTAGAATTGACAACAGCTTCATGAACGGGCAGTGAATCTGCAGCAAAGACTTCATAAGACACCACTCTTAAAACCACTTTTTTACCTTTCTTTTGCCATCTAAGAACCTGCGTATTTTGTTTTCCGCCTCCAAATCCAACCCCTGAGGCTGTCTTTGAAATTCGGGTAACCATCAACATTTCTTTATCAAAAAGCGTGTCTGGAATTTCGTAAAAAAAGCTATTGTCAATGTTATGAACCTTAAAAAGTCCATCGTCTGATTTTGCATCTTTGGTAATGACCTTGTCGTAAGGATTGATATCATCCTTTTTTGGTTTTGGATCAGGTTTTTCAGTAGCTTTTGCAGCGGCGTTTTTTTTCTTAGAAGTCACTTTTACACTAAGACAGGACTCAAAAGAGCTTATAGCAGTAAGTAAAAAAGTTAATGCGATTAATTTTTTCATGAATTTGAGATTTAAAAGATAAAATAAACAGTTAATATATTAATTCTTTAACTAACTAAATAATAGTAAGCGTATAAAATCAATAGATTTTTATGCCAAAAAATCAACAATTAGCACATTTTCAGTCTTATAGACTTTTGCAAGTTCTTTCGACGTTAGTCCTTTAATGCCTTTGTCCCAACCTTTATTGCTCAGCCCAGACTGAGTTTTTAAGGCAGATAACTGAATACCAGAATTTGATTTTAAAACCTCAAAAATCGCTTTTTCATTGTCACTCAAAGCAACCGCTTTTTTCTCCGGCTTCATTTGTGGGAAAAACAACACTTCTTGAATCGATGCATTATTAGTCAAAAACATAATTAGACGGTCCATTCCAATACCCATTCCAGATGTTGGAGGCATACCATATTCCAGCGCTCTTAAAAAATCTTCATCAATAAATTCCGTGGCTTCGTCATCCCCTTTTTGCGCCAGTTTGAGCTGGTGTTCAAAACGTTCACGTTGGTCGATAGGATCATTTAATTCCGAGTATGCATTTGCAATTTCTTTCCCACACACCATCAATTCAAAACGTTCTGTAAGCTCAGGATTTTCTCTATGTTCTTTACACAGCGGACTCATTTCTTTTGGGTAATCTGTGATATAGGTTGGTTGAATGTAATTGCCTTCACATTTTTCTCCAAAAATTTCATCAATCAGTTTGCCTTTACCCATTGTTGCGTCTACTTCAACACCTAAATTTTTAGCGGCTTCGCGAATCTCATCTTCTGTTTTTCCAGTGATATCAAACCCTGTAAACTCTTTTATAGAATCGGCCATAGTAACTCTTGCGTAAGGTGCTTTAAAGTCGATTTCATGTGCGCCAAAAGTTGCTTTTGTGGTGCCATTTACTGCCAAAGCACAATGCTCTAGTAATTGCTCGCAAAACGCCATCATCCAGTTATAGTCTTTGTAAGCCACATAAATTTCCATCGCAGTAAATTCTGGGTTGTGTGTACGATCCATACCTTCATTTCTGAAGTTTTTAGAAAATTCATAAACCCCATCAAATCCTCCAACAATCAAGCGTTTTAAATACAATTCGTTGGCGATACGCATATATAAAGGAATATCTAAACTGTTGTGATGTGTGATAAATGGACGCGCCGCAGCCCCTCCAGGAATAGGTTGCAATACTGGGGTTTCCACTTCAAAATATCCAGCCTCGTTAAAGAAACTACGCATAGCATTGAATAATTTTGTGCGTTTAACAAACACTTCTTTGACGTGTGGGTTCACCACCAAATCGGCATACCGCTGACGGTAACGCATTTCAGGATCGTTAAATTCGTCGTATGTATTGCCCTCTGCATCTGTTTTTGGAAGCGGCAAGGGTTTTAAGGCTTTGCTTAAAAGTTTAAAGTGTTTTACTAAAACTGTTTTCTCGCCCACTTGAGTAGTGAAAAGTTCGCCTTCAATTCCAATAAAATCTCCTAAATCGAGCAATTTTTTAAAGACATCGTTATAAAGGCTTTTGTCCTCATCAGGACAAACTTCATCTCTATTGATATAAATTTGGATACGTCCTTCGCTATCTTGAAGCTCTGCAAAGGCCGCTTTTCCTTGTATTTTTTTTCGCATTAATCGCCCAGCCAAAACGACCTTAGTACCCTCTGAAAATTTAGATTTTACCTTAGCACTGCTGTGGGTTACGGGGAATAAATCAGCGGGATAAGGATTGATTCCTAATTCGCGTAATTTTGATAGTTTTTCACGACGGACAATTTCTTGTTCTGAAAGCTGCGACATAATTCTCTAATAAAAATTTAAAGAGACAAATATAACGACTATTGCTTAGCATTTCAATTAAACAGGTATAAATCATACAATACATTTGTAACGTTCTTTCGGAAGTGTCGTCTAACTGGTATAACTTAAATTAACCTTATTTTTTTATGAGTATTTGGCGCGTATTAGTCTCTATTTTTTTTCCTCCAATAGCCGTTTTTGATAAAGGCTGTGGATCTATTGTTATTGTATTTTTATTAACGATTTGCGGCTGGGTGCCAGGCGTGATTGCTGCACTGGTAATTTTGAACAATCCTAACTCATAAATCTGTATATTTACCGCCTATGAATAGACAGCTAAATGTACAAGACTTAGGGCTCAAAGATTACAAGCAAGCTTGGGATTATCAGGAAACTTTGTTTAAAGACACCATTGAGATTAAAATCAAAAACCGCCGTGAATCTGCGGGTCTAGTTACCCCAAACTATTTGTTGTTTGTGAGTCATCCGCATGTGTATACGTTAGGGAAAAGTGGTGATGTTTCCAATTTACTGTTATCTGAAGCTCAATTAGAATCTAAAGGCGCTACTTTTTATAAAATTAATCGTGGTGGTGATATTACCTATCATGGCCCAGGACAAGTTGTAGGATATCCGATTTTAGATCTTGAGAATTTTTTCACCGATATTCATAAATTTTTACGCTTTCTAGAAGATACCATTATTATGACTTTAGAAGAGTACGGTCTCAAAGCTGAACGTAGCCCTGGAGAAACAGGGGTATGGTTGGATGTGGGAACACCATTTGCACGTAAAATTTGTGCGATGGGTGTGCGTGCCAGTCGATGGGTTACCATGCATGGTTTTGCCTTAAATGTGAATGCTGATTTAGGCTATTTTGATAATATAATTCCCTGTGGTATTCGAGGAAAAGCAGTCACTTCATTGAACGTAGAACTCGGACTAGTGAAAGTCGATGAAACGGAAGTTAAAGCGAAGCTCTTAAAGCATTTTCTTGAACTATTTGAAGCCCAACAAGCTTAATATAATTGATACATTATAAGACTATTGGCGTCGCTTTTGGTCACAAACTCAAGAAGAACATCTGCATCTGCATTTGCTAAATCGATGGCGCTTGATCCAAATACAGGGACACTAGCAAGTGGTTTAGCTTGACTGTCAAACAGCCAGATTTTTTGAGCCTGTAAATCAGTAATTGAAATATAGATTTTGTCTCTTAAATAAAACAAAATAGGCGAAGTATAGCTCCCAAAATCTAAATCTAAAGTATTGGATTTTATAGATAATTTATTATCACTTCTAGTGACTAAGGTTTTTGAGGAACAGGTGATATTGTGCTTTAAATCAAGACCTAAAGACTGTCGGCTAACGGCCCCTTTTGTGTTCACTTGAATCAAATCTCCTTTAGAGTTTGTTGTTGTAAACAGCGATTTGTAAAAGTAAATGTCTTCTCCAGAAAAATCTATATCTTCTTTTACCTTTATCCGAATAGCGCCACGTCGATCTAATAATTTAAGTTGATTGCCAGCACTAAATACAATAAAGTCTTTTCCACGAACTCGAATATGTTTCGGATGACTGCTGATAGGTTTTTCGGGCTTATACTTGAACCCTTTAACAGCTTTTCCTTTAGAATCATACATCAAAATATTCTCATTTTGTGAAATCAAAAAACGATAGTTGCGCTGTTTGTCATAGTCAAATACCGCTAAGGGTTGTGTGATAGTGTCTTTAAAATTTAATGGAAATCGATCAACATTTCTGCCATTCCGATCGACAATATACAGTTTATTTGGTGTTGCAAAAGCCAGTTGAAGACGGCCATTTTTGTATAAATCTACTTGTTCAACCTGCCCTAAAATGGGCCCTTTTAATTTCTTTTTCCAAAGAATGACGCCCTTGTTTGAAATTAAATACAAATTATGCTCAATGTCTTGAACGAGAATCTCTTTCTGTTTGGTTATGTGGTTAGTGACAAATACAGGGTTCATCAAAATCGGGTTTGAAAGCGCTAAACTAAATTCTTCGCTAATTTGTGTTTTGGAATGTTTCGATTTTGATTTTTGGAGAATGCTATTCACATGTACAATAAGGTCATCTTTTACCAGTTGTAAAGCGGAAAGTTTAAAAGAATTTAAATCGGTTTCTTTTAGAGATGAGCTGAAAAGTTCGTTTAAAGTAGCCGACAAAGTTGCGGCGTCAAAATACAATTGTAACGAAGCTTCATCACTAAGTGATTCCTGAATATTTTCGTAAGTGTATGAGGTCTGTAATGTGTTTTTATTTAAATAATTTGATATTACCACCTGTAATACTTTCTCAGAATATGAAAACACCAAATAGTCATCAAGAACACTAAATTTTGTTACAGCCATTGGAGAAAGTAAAGGCCCAAAGCAATCATTGAACATGGATGACTCTGTAAACTCAAAAATGGGGACAGATCGAAAGCTACTTAACTCATTTTGAAAACCGCTTAAAGTCTCATAAGTCGCGCTAATATCTATGGATTTTAAGGCAATTCCCGTTCCTTCTGTAGTTTTAAAAGCCCCAATTTCTTTGGTAGTACTAAAGAATGCTTTCGCAAGTGGAGTTACTTTTGACGTATAGCCAACAGAATCAATATTCCGACTGAGTTGCTCAAAATCGGTATAATTAAAAGTTTTAATGCGAGTGCTTTGCTCAGGAATAATTGTTTGTAGACTTTGGGTTTGAGGCTCTAAACTCTCAAAAAGTGTAAACCATTTGGGTTGAGACTCTTGATCTAGAAGCGTACCATTAATGGCAATACTTTCTGGAGTGATATCAAAACTTAAATATACAGATTCAAGATTCAACAACTGAATAGATTTTAGTTCAGGAAATGTAGCGCAGTATACTGAAAAAGTGTTACTGTCCTGATGTGGTTTAGATACATTAGAATATTCAGAACGTGTTTGTGTTTTTAGGTTTTCAAGAATTGCATTTGAAGTTGAGGCCACTAAAATACTATCTATCGTAATGTGCGGAATTAAAAGTGTGTCCTTTGAGTTTAGGTTTCTTTTATGGGTGATAAAAGTAAATGCTTTTGAGGCTCCGTCTTTGTTTATAGACACCAAAAGTGGACTTAAACTTTTGATACTATCAAGAGGTTTTAATGCCTTTTTAAAAGATTCAAAAACACCTGCTTTAGATAGTAAAGCATTGTTGTCTATAGCACTTAGAAATCCTTCTAATGAATTTATAGAAAGAACAACTGATGCGTTTTTAGGGACTAAATCTTCAATGGAACGTGTTGTTTTTTGAGTGTAATCACAGCTAAAAATCATCAAAATAATCCCTAAAAAATAAAACATTTTATACATTGGCAGTCTTCCTTAATTCAACTCTAAACAAAGATAAGATTAATAATTCAAAAGGAAGTTATTCTGGTAAAAGTCTAAACGAAAGTCGATGGTATTTTGTGGTGCCAAATTTACGAATTGCAGCGCGGTGCTCTTTAGTCGGGTAGCCTTTGTTTTGTTTCCAATTATACATCGGAAATTCTTCGTGAATTTTTTCCATATATGCATCTCTGTAGGTTTTTGCCAACACCGAAGCCGCCCCAATATTTTGATATTTCCCATCTCCTTTTATGACAGTTTGATGCGGCACTTTTTTAAAAGGTTTAAATCGATTGCCATCAACACTAATAAAGTCTACTTTTTTTAATTTTGAAATGGAGTGGTGCATTGCCAAAATAGAAGCATTAAGAATGTTGATGTCATCAATTTCTTTTGGAAACACATGTGCAACGCCATAAGAAACTGCTTCCGCTTCAATAATAGGTTTTAGTAAATTTCGTTTTGTGTGTGAAAGTTGTTTGGAATCGTTAAGGACTGAATTTGAAAAATCTAGCGGTAAAATAACCGCAGCTGCTGTCACAGGACCTGCTAAACAGCCACGTCCAGCCTCGTCTGTTCCGCATTCAAACTCTAAATTTGAAACATTTAAATCCAACATAAATTGTCCTTTAAAGTTAAATTGATTGTAAAAATCAGTCTTTCTGCTGTAAAAAAACAAAATAGATTAGATATTTGCTACTTTTGTACGAATAATAATTTGCCATTAGAACCCTATATATGTATAAACTAGTACTAGTTTTTTTCTGCTTACTTCTTGGAAACACTACTTTCTCTCAAGAAAAATTGAAACCGAAGCTGTCAAAAGAGTTCCCTAAAGCCCTTGACTCAAAACTTAGAGGTCTCGATTCTATTTCTGACCGTCCTTCCAAAAAGGTTGTAAAAAATGATAAAGCAAACATTAAAGACTATAAAATTATTACACGTGAGAGTGATACCATTCAGCTCGACACAACACTGTCTATATATAAGGAGTATAAATTCAATTATCTCAGAAAAGATAATTTTGAACTTTTAGCGTTTAGTAATATTGGTCAGACCTACACCACCCTTTCTCAGAACTTTAAATCAAACGCTTTTTTGCCTTCCTTTGGGTCACAGGCGAAACACTTTAATTATATGGAAGTGGATGACATTCATTATTACCATGTGCCCACGCCTCTAACCGAACTCATGTATAAAACCGCTTTTGAACAAGGGCAGGTATTGGATGCGCTTTTCACGGTTAATACCTCTAAACAGTTTAATTTTTCGATTGCTTACAAAGGGTTGCGTTCACTAGGTAAATATGAACATATACTGTCAAGTACTGGAAATTTTAGATTCACTTCTAGTTATAGCACTAAAAACAACCGTTACGTGGCGCGTGCGCATATTGTAATGCAAGATATTTTTAACGAAGAAAATGGTGGGATTTCAGATGCAGATCTCATAAACTTTGAATCTGGTGAAAAAGAGTTTTTAGATCGCGGGATATTTGACCCCCTTTTTCAAAATGCTGAAAGTACTTTAAAGGGCAAACGATTCCATTTAGATCACTCCTATGTGTTAAGGGAACAAGATTCTTTAAATTCAAATAAAATAGTAGTGGGGAATATCGTTTCATTTGAAGATAAATATTATCACTTCACTCAAGATTCTAGTGTTTCCTTTTTTGGAGACACGTTTATGTCCTCTAACATTTCTGATAAAGTAACCCTCGAATCATTTTATGCTGAGCTGAATGTACAGTATTCAAATAGAACCCTAGGAGATTTTAAGATTAATGCTGGATATAATGACTATAATTATGGGTATAACTCCCTAGTAACTCTAAACAATCAAACAATTACCAATCGTCTTTTAAGAACCGTAACCTCATTTGGTGGTCACTACAAGAATTCTATTGGAGCATTTGATGTTAAAGGAGATTTTGGTTTGAACCTAGATGGAGATTTAAAAGGTAATTTTCTAACCGCTGAAGCAGCCTACACGTTTAGTGATGATATCGACATAAATGCCAGTATCAACTCAAATTCAAAAGCCCCCGATTTTAATTTTCAATTATTTCAAAGTGATTATCTGAGCTACAATTGGCAAAACAACTTTAGAAACCAACAAACAAAGCAATTAGCTTTTCGCCTTAAATCGAAAAAATTTGGAACGCTTCAGCTCGACTATAATACATTAGATAACTATTTATACTTTGCAAAGGACATAAACGATGCTGTTAAACCTAATCAATTTGACGAAACAGTAAACTATATAAGAGCAAAATTATCAAATGAAGTTAGTTATCGAAACTTTGCATTGAATAATACCATCCTATATCAAAACGTAATGGCCGGAGATGCGGTGTATAATGTTCCTGAAATTGTCACCCGACACTCCTTATATTACACAAACGAGTTTTTTAAAAAGGCATTATTTCTGCAGACAGGAGTAACGTTTAGCTATTTTTCTAGCTATTACATGAACCGCTACGATCCATTACTAGCAGAATTCTATGTTCAAAACAACACCAAACTGGGCGATTTCCCGCGAATTGACTTTTTTATCAACGCCAAAATCCGCCAAACTCGTATATTTTTAAAGGCAGAACACCTCAATTCGTCCTTCACCGGTTACAAATATTACTCCGCGCCTAACTATCCTTATCGAGATTT
>Ga0209771_1000553_pt1 | contig 25064 bp, 37 predicted proteins | sample SaaInl59LU_5_DNA_FD_184639 | JGI IMG/M metagenome (GOLD analysis project Ga0209771, IMG submission 184639) | Marine microbial communities from expanding oxygen minimum zones in the Saanich Inlet - ESP_59LU_5_DNA (SPAdes) (version 2) | ecosystem: Environmental > Aquatic > Marine > Intertidal zone... | reverse complement strand
CAAAAGTTTTATTAACAACGCAAATGTATAAAATAACTAAAAATAAAAGATAGAACAGGGGGATCCCCCTGTTCTATCTTTTATTTTTAGTTATTTTATACATTTGCGTTGTTAATAAAACTTTTGTGCGATTAGTTTTAGCATTAACTGTAAGAATCCAACCCTTTTTATAAATTCTAACTGCTCTTTTGTACTCCTAATCCTTTGTACGCCGCATGTAAGGCTTCAGCACGTAAGGCTTCATCACGTAAGGCTTCAGCACGTAATAAGGCTTCATCACGTAAGGCTTCAGCACGTAAGGCTTCATCACGTAAGGCTTCAGCACGTAATAAGGCTTCAGCACGTAAGGCTTCATCACTTAAGGCTTCAGCACGTAATAAGGTTTCAGCACGTAAGGCTTCAGCACGTAAGGCTTTAGCACGTAAGGCTTCAGCACGTAAGGTGTCAGCACGTAATCTTCTTTGTTTATCGTAATAACCTGGGTCTTCTTCAGGAGGAGGAGGAGGAGGCCCAGTAATCTCATTTGCTTCCATAGTCGTCACAACAGGAAGAATTTCAAAGAAAGCACCTGTTGGCATTTGTAGTAAATTTAAGAATGAAGCAGCATCTTCAACTGTATAAATATCTAAAAATTTTTTATGAATTTTAATTTCAAAATGCTCTCTTGAATCTTTATCAACATGGGGAGATCGTAAAACACAATAAATTCGACGTTTTGTAGGTAAAGGAATTGGTCCTTTAAGAAGAATCTGCTTCGGCAAATTATCTTGGTTCCATGTATCATTAGTATCTTTTACAGCAACAATTATTTTTTCACAACAAGCATTTAAAGTTTTTACATCAAAGGCGTGAATTTTTACACGAATTTTTCGAACTTTTAATTTCATTTAAATTACTTATAAACTTTCTCATTATACCTAACACTCAATTTTTATTTGGTTATAATTAAAGAATTTTTGATACAACACCAGCACCAATTGTTCTACCACCTTCACGAATAGCAAAACGCATACCAGCTTCAATTGCGATTGGTGAAATTAATTCGGCAGTCATTTTAATACGATCACCAGGCACTACCATTTCTACAATTGATCCATCATCAGCCGTAAATTGACTAATTTTTCCTGTTACGTCTGTTGTTCGAACATAAAATTGTGGACGATAACCTGCAAAGAATGGCGTATGACGACCACCTTCTTCTTTTCTTAAAATATAAACTTCTGATTCAAAATTCGTATGTGGATTAATTGTACCCGGTTTTGCTAGAACCATACCACGTTCAATATCTTCTTTTTGAACACCGCGTAATAAAATACCCACGTTGTCACCAGCCATTCCTTCATCAAGAGTTTTTTGGAACATTTCAATCCCAGTTACTGTTGTTTCACGTGTTTCACTTAAACCAACAATTTGAACTGTTTCCCCAACTTTAACTACGCCTCTTTCAATTCTTCCTGTTGCTACAGTACCACGTCCAGTAATTGAGAAAACATCTTCTACAGCCATTAAGAAAGTTTTATCAACATCACGTTCTGGTGCTGGAATATATTCATCAACTGCCTCCATTAATTGATAAATTTTATCAACCCATTTATTTTCACCTTTTTTAATGGTGTTATTTTCTTGAATTGCTTGTAAAGCTTGTAAAGCTGAACCTGGAATACAAGGAATATCATCACCAGGGAAATCATAATTTGATAATAAATCACGAACTTCTAGTTCTACTAAACCAAGTAATTCTTCATCATCAACTTGATCCTCTTTATTTAAAAATACTACGATATGTGGTACACCTACTTGTTTAGCTAATAAAATATGCTCACGCGTTTGAGGCATAGGACCATCTGCAGCCGACACAACTAAAATCGCTCCATCCATTTGAGCAGCTCCCGTAATCATATTTTTTACGTAATCCGCGTGACCAGGACAGTCTACGTGTGCATAATGGCGATTATCAGTTTCATATTCTACATGTGCTGTGTTAATTGTAATACCACGAGCACGTTCTTCTGGCGCAGCATCAATATCTTCATAATTTTTTAATTGTGCTGTCCCACCTAATGATAAAGTTGCTGTAATTGCTGCTGTTAGTGTTGTTTTTCCGTGATCTACATGCCCAATTGTACCAATATTAACGTGTGGTTTATTTCTCTCAAATTTTTCACGAGCCATAATATTTAATTCTCTCCTATAATTTTTTTTAATACTTTTGGCGAAAATTTTAATAATGTTATTATTATTTTTTTTTAATTTAGTAACGGAAATGTGCAAATGCTTTATTTGCTTCCGCCATTTTATGTGTTTCTTCTTTTTTACGAATTGCACTACCCGTTAAATTTGATGCATCTATAAGTTCATTTGCAAGTTTCATTGAAAATGTTTTTCCCGAACGACTCCGGGCTGCTTTTACAATCCAACGTAATGATAAATTTGTTCCGCGAAAACCAGAAACCTCAATTGGTACTTGGTAAGTAGAACCCCCAACCCGACATGCTTTTACTTCAACAATTGGAGTCACATTTCGAACGGCCTTTTCAAAAACTACAAGTGGATCCAAACTTGTACGATTTTCGATTAAATCAAAAACATCTTTAATTATACGTCGTGCTAATGTTTTTTTTCCACTTTTAAGAATTCTTGCTGTTAATAAACTAACAAGTAAACTATTATATACGGGGTCTGCACTTGGAAAATTTTTTCGACTAATATTTCTTCTAGACATAAGCTATTTAATAAGTTACGTAATTACTTTTTAGTTGGTTTTTTTACACCATATTTTGATCGACCTTGGAATCTATCTTTAACCCCAACACTATCTAAGGCACCTCGAATAATATGATATCTTACGCCAGGTAAATCTTTTACACGTCCACCTCTAACTAGAACTACTGAATGTTCTTGTAAGTTATGGCCTATACCGGGAATATAAGCTGTTACTTCAAACCCTGAAGTTAATCTTACTCGTGCTACTTTTCGAATTGCTGAGTTGGGTTTTTTAGGTGTCGTTGTATAAACGCGTGTGCATACCCCACGTCTTTGAGGACAGCCTTGTAAAGCAGGAGATTTAGTTTTTTGTTTAATTACTTGTCGTCGATTACGAACTAACTGTTGGATTGTTGGCATAATAAAATTTTATCAATTTAGTTTTTTTAATTTTAGTCTTCTTTTTGTAAACTATATTTTTTAAAGAATCTTTCAACTCGACCCTCACTATCAATAATTCTTTGCGTGCCAGTATAAAATGGATGATTTCCAGACCATATATCAACTTTCAATTCTGGTTTTGTTGAACTAGTTGTCATAACTAGTTGACCATCACAGTAAACTTTTGTGTCAGTAAACCATTGTGGATGTATATTTTTTTTTGGCATAATCTATAATTTAATAATAAAAATAACTTAACGTTTTGAAAATTGTGACGCTTTGCGTGCTTTTTTTAACCCATATTTTTTACGCTCTTTGACACGTGAATCACATCGTAAAAACCCTGACCCCTTTAAAATTTTTCGATTATATTTAGTATGTAAATCACCATCTATAAGTGCACGTGCAATTCCCAATTGGATAGCTGTTGCTTGACCCGTTAACCCGCCCCCATAGACTTTTACTATAATATCATAAGTAAGTTCAGTTTTAACTAATGGAGCTCTAAGATTTTTTAAATAAGTTAAATTATATTGAAAATATTCCTCAGCGGTCCGATTGTTAACAATTATTTCACCACCGACTTCGCGGAGACCTGCAGGTTGACGACCCGATGGAAGAAAAAATAAAACTGTTGCAGAAGCTTTTTTTCGGCGCCCCACACCTTGTGCTCGAAGGTTCGTTAGACTGATTGCGTTTTGTTCTCGAAGTTTCGTTAGACCGATTGCGCTTTGTTCTCGAAGTTTCGTTAGACTGATTGCGCTTTGTTCTCGAAGTTCAAATTCACTCATAAATATAAAAATTGTTGATAAAAGTTATAAATTTATTTTTTCTGGTTTTTGGGCTTCATGGGGGTGCAAATTCCCTTTATATACATAAAGTTTTTTAAAAATTGCCCTACCTAGTGCCCCTTTTGGTAACATTCCCTTAACCGCAGTTTCAACAATTCGTTCTGGAATTCGACTTTGAAGTTTTTCAAATGTTTCTATTTTCATCCCACCAGGTCGGCCTGAATGATGACGATATAGTTTTTCAAATTTTTTATTACCAGTAACATTAATTTTGTCGGCATTTATGACAATAATATAATCACCAGTATCTAAATATGGTGTAAAATATGGTTTATATTTACCTCTTAAAAAACTGGCGACTTCAGTTGCTAGTCGACCTAATGTTTTTTCATTAGCGTCAATTACATACCACTTTTTACGTAAAAATGTTTTTGATGGAACAAATGTTTCTTTCATAAAAATTTTTCCTTTAAAATCTAAATTTAATAAAAAATAAAAAAAAGCAAAACTAAAATATAAAATTAATAAAAAAAATAATTTATTTAGTAAAATAAGTTAAAATTGGATAACTTAAAATCTATTTTAAAATAAATTTTATATTAAATCAAGGTAATATCCAATAAATTTTTTAGGGATGCCACAACTTCGTCAAGTGACTTTTTCCCAAAGTTTTTGATATCTTTTAAATCTTTTATAGAGTACTGCACTAAGTCTGAGACCGAATGAATATTAGCTCGTTTTAGCCCATTGTAAGCACGAACAGACAAAATAAGCTCTTCAATTGGCATTTGAGAAAGATTTCTTTCGTTTGAAGTTACATTTTCTCTTTTTTCTTCAATACTTGGTTCCGATTTTGAATCATCTTCTTGATCTTTATTAATATTTTTAGGTATTATATTAAAATTAAGATCAATTGGTTTTTTTATATATTTTGTTAATTCTATACGATCATTTTCAGATAAAGTTTGTAATGGAAGAAGTTTATCACATTTTAATTTTTTTTTATTTGGGTTTAAATTTTTCCAACCTGCTTGTTCTTCTACTTCTGTAAAATCTAATATATTAACATCATTTAAATCCGTTTGGCAAAACTTTAAACCATTTAAAAGCAGTTGAGTTGCTAGATTTTCTAAAATACTTGCAGAAAAAACTAATGCTTTAATTGGTGATATACTACCATTTGTCCAAATTTCAAGTGTTAAGTTTTCATTATCTTGTATTGATGAATTATTTTCAAGTGCATTAGTTTTAGTTGAAGTAACTTCAAAGGCAACTTTTGTAACTGGCATAAAAATAGCATCAATTTGAAGAAAATCTGTAGAATAAGTAATTGAGTTTTCTGACTCAACTAAACGATAGTTTTTTCCTGTTTGGACTAAGAATTCCATTTCAATACTTGAATTAACTTCAATTGTTGCAATATATTGACTAGGATTGATAATTTGAATATTTGCGTCTTCTTCAAATTCTATTAATGCGGCAGTTACTACACCTGGACCTTTAAGTTTCAGGCGTCCTAAAACCCACGGTTTTGAAGAATTAAATTCTCCTTCAATTACAATATCTTTAACATTTAAAATAATTTCTAAAATATCTTCCCTAACACCTGGTAAACTTGAAAATTCGGTATTTATATTTGCAATTCTAAGACCAACAATTGCAAGACCTGGAAGATCAGTAAGTAAGACTCTTCTAAGTGCACTTCCAACTGTAGTTCCTTGACCTGGATGCAATGAATTAATTAAAAACTTTCCATATTGTTCATTATATTCATTTTGGTCAGATTCAAGAATTTCAATTTTGAACATTTTTTAATATCTTCTCTAAAATTTATAAATATATTAGTTTTTTATACTCTTCTACGTTTTGGGGGACGACAACCATTAAATGGTATTGATGTTATATCAGTAATCGCTGTAATTTCAATATCACTATTTTGAATTGCTCGAACTGCAGTTTCACGGCCTGATCCTTGTCCTTTTACCAAAACCTCAACTTTTTTTAAACCATACTCAGTTGCTTTCTCAGCTGCTTTTTCTGAAGCAAGTTGAGCAGCAAAAGGGGTCCCTTTTCTAGCTCCTTTAAAACCAACTGCGCCGGCTGATCCAGTTGATAATGTATTACCACCAAGATCAGTAATTGTTACAATTGTATTATTAAACGATGCTTGAATATGTACAACACCCACTACTACATTTTTTTTTACTTTTTTTCTTTTTATTTGTTTAATCATAAAAATTTATTAATTTTAATTAAATTTAGGAAAAATTTTATTTTTTCTTTCCAGCCATTGTTTTTTTACTACCTCTTCTTGTACGAGCATTTGTTCGTGTTCGTTGTCCACGAAGTGGAAGGCCTTGGCGATGTCTTTTTCCTCTAAAACAATTAATTGAAACTAATCGGTTGATATTTAAACTTTTTAGTTTTCTTAGATCCCCTTCAACTGTATAGTTATCTTCTAAAACTGAACGAATATTACCTACTGAATCATCATCAAGTTCAAAAGTTCTTATCTCACTATCTACTTTTGCCTTTTCTAAAATTTTTTTAGCAGTATGTAATCCAATGCCATAAACTGCTGTTAATGAATATAGAATTTTTTTTTGCGAAGGTAAATCAACACCAGCTATTCTTACCATAATAAATATCCTTATAATTTATAATGAAAATTTGTTAGTTTAAATTTTTTATCCTTGACGTTGTTTATGTTTTGGGTTCACACAAACAACCATAACTTTTCTATAACGACGAATTACTCGACATTTGTCGCACATTTTGCGAACTGATGGACGAACTTTCATATTCTATTTCTTTAATATTTTAAATTTATTTGTTTCTATCTCGAATTCTTTTATAAACATCATTAAGCACAAGAGCTTGAACTTTTTGAAGAATTTCAGTTACCACACCAAGTAAAATAATTTGAGACCCTATGCTAAACCCTTTAAAAATTGACAAATTAAATACAAACCCAACCAAATTTAATAAAACAACATTAAATGCTAAAATTAATGCTCCTATTAAAGACAATTCCTTAAAAATTTTTTCTAAATAATTACGAGTTTTTTCTCCAGGTCGAATTGCAAATATAAAGAAACCTGATTTTTGAAGTTCGTCAGCTACATCTTTTGGATCAATAATTAATCCTGAATAAAAAAGAGCAAACAAACAAATTAAACCAGCCTCAACAATTGACTCTAAAGATTGGTTAACTACTTCAGGAAACTTTATTAAAAATGGAAACAAATTAAAACTATTAATTTTTAATAAAATATAAATACCCCCTGTCTTTAATATAGGAATTAAATATGAAGCAAAAACAACCGGCATCACACCCGCTTGATTTAATCTGAATGGTAAATAAAGACTATCTTCTACCAATTTTTTTGTCAGCTCGTTTTGACCCAGTTTTGGATTTTTAAGGGGAATTATGTAAAGAGTTTGTTGTAAAAAGATTGCCGCCCAAACTGTTATCGAGAAAGTTAAAATGACAATTAACCCTTCAAACGAAAAAATGTCCAAATTTTTAAATGACATTCCAATTTGTTCAGGTAAAACCGATACAATATTTAGAAAAATTAAAAACGACGATCCATTTGTTATTCCTGTTTTTGTTATACACTCACTTATCCATAGAATAATCATTGCACCAGATGATAAAACACACGATAATTCAAAAAGTTTCAAAATACTCCACTCAAAAATAAAAGCACGAAGAGAAAAAATTAAGAAAACACTTTGAGTAATTGCTAATAACAGGGTTAAATAACGAGTATATTTAATCAATTTTCGTCTACCAGATTCCCCTTCTTCTCGTTGAAGTTTTTTTAAATTTGGATTAATAACAAAAGCTAATTGTAATATAATTGATGCATTGATACTTGGGGTAATTCCAAGTGTAAATAATCCTATTTTTTGACTCGCACGTGCCGACACCGCAGCAAGTCCTGGGCCCGATAAATCAAACATTGACGTTGCGTTATTCAATAATTTTGTTTGATCAATGTATGGTAATGGAATTGCCATTCCAATTTTAATTATAAAAACTAATAATGCAATAGTTAGTAAACGTTTTTTAAGAAGTTCCGTATAAATTTCTTTTGTTGGTGTAAAAGTCACTTTTTGTTCTTTATTTATAAGTGAAAGGTCAATAATATTAGTAAATGAATCTTTATTTTTCTCTAATGTCATATTAAATCCATTTTCTATATGAAAATTTTTTAATTTTGATATAATAAATCGACTGCAATATCACGTTCTTGTGCAACTTGTGAAATTGTTTTTAGTTGATTAAGTCCATTTATTGTCGCTTTTGCATTATTTAATAAATTACTTGAACCTAGTTGTTTTGCTAAAACATTTCGAATACCAGCAACTTCTAAAACTGTTCGAATTGAACTACCAGCAATTACACCAGATCCTGGTGCAGAAGGGCGAATAATTACATTAGAAGCACCAAATATTCCTGTCACTGAATGTGGAATTGTTTCTGTTTTGGTAATTGGAATATTAATTAAATTACGCTTTCCCTTTGCAACTGCTTTATTAATTGCATTTGTAACATCATCTGCTTTTCCAGTCCCAATTCCTACAAAACCTGTTCTTCCGTCAATTCCAACAACTACAACAGCACGAAAGCTCATTTTCTTTCCGCCTTTAACGACTTTTGATACACGTTTTATTTGAACAACTTTGTGATTAATTTTTTCAGAAAAATCACGTTTTTTACGTGGACGTCGTTGATTCTTTAGTTTTTTATTTTTGTTTTCTTCTATCATACGTTGATTTTTTATTTTTAATAATACTAGTTAAAAAAAAATATTTAGAGCTTAATTAATTAAAAAACTAATCCTGCTTCACGAGCACCATCAGCTAATGATTTAATACGACCGTGATAAAGCTTATTACGTTTATCAAAAACAACATGGGTGATATCTTTGTTAATTAAACGTTTTCCAACTATTACACCAACTATCTTTGCGGCTTCACGTGTCCGTGAATTATATGTTCGATTTCCATTCTTTTCATTTTCAGATTTGGTCATTTTATAAGTTTGTATTCTGAACGTTTCAAGAATTTCTCTTACATAAGGTTCTAATGTTGAACAAGCAACTACTGTAGAGCTAGTTGTATCATCAATAGCTTGCACATAAATATGCTCATGTGAGCGAAAAACACATAAACGTGGTTTTTTTGCTGTACCAATAATTTGTTTTCTACCTTTAGATTTCATAATTTATTTCCCTGATTTCCCTGGTTTAAGTAAAATAGTTTCACCTTTATAAAACACTCCTTTACCTTTGTAAGGCTCTGGTGGTCGTAAGCGTCTAATTTCAGCAGCTAATTGCCCAACAAAGTTCTTATTTACTCCTTCAATTATAATTTCAGTATTTGCTTGTACTGATACATTTAATTCAGGAGAAATTTCAATAATATTTGGATGACTGTAACCAAGAGATAATTCTAATTGTTTTCCTTTTATTTGTGCACGATAACCAACACCTCGTAATTGCAATCTATATTCAATATTGTTTAGAACACCTGTTAAGCTATTTGCAACTTCTTTACAAATAAGCCCTGCTAAACTTTTCGATTTTTTTAAAGATGGATTTTCAGGGTTTACATTAATAAACCCATCTTGAATATCTATAAGAACTAAATTTGGGATTTTTAATTCTAAATTTCCTTTTGGACCTTCAAATTTTAAAATACTCTTATTAAAGGTTACATTTACTTTTGGGGGAATAGTAATTCGTTTTCGACGTAAAGACATATTAAAACCTCGTAAAATTAATAATTAATAAACATATAAGAGAACTTCACCACCAGTATTTTTTACTCGTGCTTTTTTATCAGTCATTATTCCACTCGATGTAGACATAATTGCAATACCAAAGCTTCCTATTGTATCTGGAAGGTTTTTATTATTAACATAAATTCGACGTCCTGGTTTGCTAATTCTTTTTAAAAACTTAATACTTGGTTTTTTACCACCATCTTTATATTTTAAAAAAATCAATAAATAATTTTTTTTAGGGGTTTCAAAAATCTCAAAGTCTTCAATAAAACCTTCAGTTTTCAAGATTTTTGTAATAGCAATTGTTAACTTTGTTGCGGGCGTTTGTACAATTTTATGTCTTACAAGAATTGCGTTTCGAATTCTTGTAATAAAATCTGAAATAGTATCATTTACCATCTAAAATCTTCCTTTTTAATTTAATTTAATTTAATTTTTTTTAAATGGGAATCCATAACTTTGGAGTAAGTTGAACCCTTCCACTTGTGTTTTTGCAGTTGTGACAATAGTAATATTAAACCCACGCTGTTGATCTACACTTTCATAACTAATTTCTGGAAAAACTAATTGATTGTCTAACCCAAAATTATAGTTTCCATGTTGATCAAAACCATTTGGGTTTAAACCATTAAAATCTCTAACTCGAGGTAAAACTAAATTAATCAAACGTTCTAAAAATGAAAACATTAAAGTGTTGCGTAATGTAACGGTAACGCCAAGAGGTTGATTTTCTCTTAATTTAAAGCCTGCAATAGATTTTTTTGCCATGGTAACAATAGGTTGTTGACCTGTAATTATTCTTATTTCTTCAATTGTTTGTTGAAGTGTTGAGTTATTTGACGCTGCCGCACCAAGTCCACGATTAATTTGAATTTTTGTAATTTTTGGTACTTGATGAATATTTTTATACCCAAATGTTTTTATTAAATTTGGAACAATTTCGCTTTTATATTTTTCTTTTAATGGTTGACTCATAAAAATTAAAGTTTTTAAACTTAACAAGAATTGATAATAATTTTAAAAAACTAAAAAAGTTTTAATTATTAATTTTTTTTACATTTGAACGATGAATAGGTGCTTCAAACTGATTAATTTTTCCAGTTTCATTTGAACGTTGTGGTTTAATATGTTTAAATCTTTGATTAATTCCCTCAACAATAACTTTTTCTTGACTTTTTATAATTGCTTTTACAGTACCTTGTTTTTTTTTATCATTGCCGGCAATAATTTCAACCAAGTCACCAATTTTTAATGATTGTTTTTTATATTTTAAATTCGTTTTTGTTAATTTTTTCATTTAAACAACCTCCGCCGCTAGTGAAACAATTTTCATAAAATCTCTATCACGAATTTCTCTTGCAATTGGTCCAAAAATTCGTGTTCCTTTCGGATTATTATCATTATTGATAATTACCGCTGCATTATCATCAAATCGAATACTTAATCCATCTTTCCGACGAATAGTTTTTTTAGTTCTTACCACAACTGCGCGAACAATATCAGAACGTTTTGTTGCCATATTTGGAATTGCATCTTTAACAACCCCAATAATAATATCACCAATACTCGCATAACTACGATTTCCACCTAAAACTCGAATGCACATTACTTTTTTTGCTCCAGTATTATCAGCAACAGTTAACAATGTTTGTGGTTGTATCATATTTTATTAAAAATTTATATTTAGTTAGAAAATGATTCTTTATTAAGGACTTCTTTTAAGACCCATCTTTTTCGACGGCTTAATGGTCTTGATTCAGAAACAAGGACTTGATCTCCAATATTACATTTATTAAATTCATCATGTGCTAAATAACGCTTTGTTCGAATTTTAAATTTTGAATAGATAGGAGATTTAAAACGACTTTCCACAGCAACAACAATTGTTTTATCCATTTTATTACTAACAACTGTTCCAATTCTTTCTTTTATTGGCATAGTTCTATCTTTATCTTGTTTAAATAATTTTAATTGTTCGTTTTAGTACTTTGTATAAACATAAATTGACTTAAACGATGATGCAAATGCTTAAAACGATGAGCGTTAAATTTTTGGCGAGTTCCTTTTTGAGTTCGTAAATTAAATAATTCTTTTCGAATCACCAAAATCTCTTTTTCAATTACTGAAGGAGTTAGTTCAGTTTGAAATTCGTTTTCAATATTTTTTATAAAACTCATTTTTTAATTTTCCTCTCTTGTAATAAATTTAGTTTTAACGGGTAATTTATAAGAAGCTGTTTTCATGGCAGCTTTTGCTAACTCTAACGGTACCCCACTCATTTCAAATAAAATTTTACCGGGTTTAACAACTGCTACCCAATATTCTACTGCCCCTTTACCTGAACCCATTCGGGACTCCGCAGCACGAAATGTTACAGGTTTATCAGGAAAAACAGTAATCCAAAGTTTCCCTCCCCTCTTTGTATAACGTGTAATTGTTCTACGTGTCGCTTCAATTTGACGAGATGTTAACCATGTTGGTTCTAATGCTTGTAAGGCATAATCACCATAAGAAATTTTATTACCACGACAGGCTTTGCCCTTTAATCGACCACGATGTTGTTTACGAAACTTAGTTCTTTTTGGAAGAAGCATATTAATTTATTAATAAAATAGTAAATGTAATTTAATTGAAATTTTTTAAAAAATTTCGCCTTTAAAAAGCCAAATTTTAACACCTAAAATTCCATAAGTTGTTTGAGCAGTTTTATACGAATAATCTATATCTGCTCGTAAAGTTTGAAGTGGTACTCGACCTTGTCGTACCCATTCACTTCTGGCAATTTCTGCCCCATTTAATCGACCAGATATTTGAACTTTAATTCCTTCTATATTTCCTTTTGAAGTTGATAAACTAATGGCTTTTTTTACAACACGTTTAAATTGAGTGCGCTTTTCAAGTTGTTGAACAATATAATCACCAATCAATCCTGCTTCTCGATATGGTTCTGTTATTTCAACTAGATTAATAATTATTTTTTTGTTATTTGAAAATGTTTTTTCAAAAAATGTATTTAATTCTTCAAGTGTTTTACCTGACTTTCCAACAATAATACCTGGGAAAGCGGTGTGTATTTCTAACTGAATTTGCGTTCCGTTTGAGTTTCGATTAATTAAAATTTTTGAAATTCCGGAATTTTCAATGTTTTTTGAACTTAAAAACTTTAATAAACTTTCTCGTAGTTTAAAATCTTCCTCTAATAACTTTGAATATTCTTTTAGATTAGAAAACCAAGATGACTGATGTGTCTTTGTAATTCCTACTCTAAATCCCATCGGATGTGTTTTATGACCCACAAAAAATCCCCTTTAAAATTAAATAAAATTTATTAATTACTTTCTACAATAATATTTATATGACACGTAGGTTTTAAAATTTTAAAACCACGACCTTTTGATCGCGGTCTAAAACGCTTAAGAGTTGGACCTTGATTTACAAATGCACTTTTAATAAATAAATTTTGTTTACTTAATCCTAAATTATTTTGTGCATTTGATGCAGCTGAATGTAATACTTGCCAAACGGGACCACATGCCCTATATGGCATAAACTCAAGGATCATTAATGCTTCTTTATATGAAAGACCTTGAATTTGTTTCAAAACTCTTCTAACTTTAGTAGGAGACATTCGAATATATTTTGCAATCGCTTTCGCTTGATTTTGATTTAATTCCGTCATTTTTTTAGTTTATGAATTTTTTATCTTTTTGACTTTCTATCACTTTTAATATGCGAACGAAATGTTCGGGTTGGAACAAATTCTCCTAATTTATGCCCAATAACTTGTTCATTAATAAATACCGGTACATGTTGTTTGCCATTATAGACAGCAATTGTATGACCAAGCATTGGTGGAATAATTGTTGAAGAACGTGACCATGTAGTTATTATCTCTTTTTTTCCCAACTCATTCATCTTTTGGACCTTTTTTAATAAATGATATGCAACAAAAGGCCCCTTTTTTAATGATCTTGACATATATGAATATATTTAGTTTTTTTTAATCTTATTTTCTTCTGCGAATAATAAAAATATCGCTATATTTTTTATTTTTTCTTGTTTTCATTCCTAAAGCAGGTTTACCCCAAGGTGTTACTGGTCGTGCTCGACCTATTGGACATCTCCCTTCCCCACCTCCATGTGGATGATCACACGGGTTCATAACACTACCTCGAACTGCTGGTCTTCTCCCTAGCCATCTTTTACGCCCTGCTTTTCCTAATTTAATATTAGCATGATCACTGTTACTTAATTGACCAATCGTTGCATAACAACTTTTATGAACTAAACGAATTTCTTTTGATGGTAGACGTAATGTAATATAATCTGATTCTTTTGCAAGAATTCTTGCTGAGGTCCCCGCGCAACGAACAATTTGACCACCCTTTTGGGGGTGTAATTCAATGTTATGAATTTCAGTACCTAATGGAATATATTCAAGAGGTAAAGCATTACCAATTTGAATTGATGCTTCTTTTCCTGCCATAATAGTATCACCAATTTTTAGTGATTGGGGATGTAAAATATATTTTTTTTCACCATCCTTATAACAAATTAAAGCAATACGGGCATTACGGTTTGGGTCATATTCAATGCTTAATACTTTAGCTGGAATATTAAACTTATTTCGCTTAAAATCAATATTACGATATAATCTTTTATGACCCCCACCTCTATGTCGAACTGTAATTTTCCCTTGGTTATTTCTACCTTTCGAACGATGAACTCGATTTACCAAAGACTTTTCTGGCTTTGTTTGTGTAATTTCTGAGAATCCCGAAACAACTTTATTACGTGTACCTGGTGTATAAGCACGATAAATTCTAATTGCCATATAACTTTCCTTTATTAATTAACTATGAATAAGTTAAACATCTGGGAATAACTGAATTGTATCCCCAGATGCCAATTTCACGATTGCCTTTTTATAATTAGGTTTATAGCCAATGTATTTACCTAAACGTCGTTTTTTTTTTGGTAAAACAGAAGTATTTATTTTAGTAACTTTTACATTAAATAATAACTCTATTGTTTTCTTAATAATTTCTTTATCTAAATTGCGATCAACTACAAACGTATATTGATTTTTTTCAAATAAGCTCGTTGATTTTTCTGTGATTATCGGATATTTTATTGCATCAATTGCTCTTCCCATATATTTATGCTTTACCATAAGTCTCCTCAATTATTTTTAATGATTCTGTACATAATAAAATATATTTAGAGTCTAATAGACTTTTAATATTTAAATTATCTGCAGCAATTATATCAATATTTTTTAAATTTTGACTTGTCGATATTAAGTTCAGAGATTTTTTAGGTACAACAATTAATATTTTATTTCGTATGTTATTACTATTTAAATTTCGTATTTTAACAAATTGATTTAAGAAATTTAAAAGTGTTTTAGTTTTTTGTGGATTTGATCCTTGTTCTTTACTAATTCTTTCAAATGTTTCAGAAAAACTTTTTATAACACGGATCGAATTTTTTTTGTTAAATAATAATGTTTGTAAAGCTAAACGCCACTCTTTTTTATTTAATTTAATTTTATAAGTTTTGGTTTTTGGACCAAATGTTACACCACCACCTTTCCACAATGGAGAACGATTTGAACCCGCTCTAGCACGCCCTGTTCCTTTTTGTTGCCAAGGTTTTCTTCCACCTCCACGCACTTCACTACGGGTTTTTGTATTTGCATTACCATTTCTTGACTCTATGAATTGTTTCACAAATGCTCGATGAATTAAATAATTGCCTTTTTCATTTTGAACTCTTAATTTTAACTTTGCTGATTCACTCTTTGATGAATCGCCATCAATAATTGGAAACTTAAGTAGTTGATTTGTAATCATATTTTTTTATCATAAATCTATAAAAAGATAACTTTTTAAAAAAGTTTTTAGTTTAGAGAAGGTGCAATGCTAACAATATTGCCAGCTTTTCCTGGAATTGCACCTTTTAAAAGAAGTAAATTTTCTTTAGAATCAATATTTAGAACTTTTAACTTCGAAATTGTAACGTTTTTATTTCCATATTGGCCAGCCATTTTTTTCCCAGGTAAAACTCGGCCTGGTGTTGTCCCTGCACCAATTGAACCAGGTAAACGATGGTTTTTTGAACCGTGTGTCATTGGACCACGTGAGAAATTATATCGTTTTTGTAAGCCGGAAAATCCTTTCCCAATACTACGACCAGTTACATTTACAAATTGGCCAATCTCAAAGCAATCAACTTTAATTTGTTGTCCTAATGTAAAGTTTTCAGTTGATTCAACTTTAAATTCTTTTAAAATTCTTTGTGGCTGACAACCAACTTTTGTAAAGTGACCTTGCTCGGCTTTGTTTGTATTTTTTATTTTTTTCGCTAAAAAGCCAATTTGAATTGCATTATAACCATCAGTAGAAAAGTTTTTTATCTGTGTTACTATACACGGGCCTGATTGAACCACTGTTACTGGAACTGCTAAACCATTTTCATCAAAGATTTGAGTCATTCCAATTTTTGTACCTAAAATTCCAATTGACACAACTTTATAATCTCCTTAATTTAGTTTTGTTTAATTTTTTAATAAGTGATTTTTAACTTTAATTTTTTTTTTATTTTTTTCACATTAATTTTCACATTAATAATGAAAAAAAAAATAGAAAAATTCAGTTTTTATATCTTCTTTTTAAGACAACATTGGTCCTTCATTATAAAGATTAACAATTATTTTTGTCTATTAAAGATAAGAATTAATACCTATAATTGATTTATTCTAGTCTAGTATTTTAGGAAAACATATAATTATATGTTTTCCTAAAATACTAGACTAGAATAAATCAATTATAGGTTTTGGGAGTTCTGTTTCTAGGATTATTTCCTGTTGCATTTTCCCTAAAGCTTCTGTTAAGCCAGATAAATTCTCTTTTAATTCAGGGTAATTTTCGGCAATTAATGATTCTCGAGTTTTTGCAATTAAATTATTAACTGATTGAATACTTTCAGTACTTACTTTCTCTTTCAATTCCTCAACTTGCTTTTCTGATTGATAACATAATAGTTCTGCTTGATTTTTTAATTCAATATGTTCCCGTTTCAATTTATCTTCATTTGCAAATTTTTCTGCTTCTTGAACCATTCTTTCTACTTCACTTTCATCTAAAGTTGAAGCATTTTGAATTGTAATTGATTGTTCTTTCCCTGAACTTTTATCTTTAGCAGTTACTGATAAGATACCATTAACATCAATATCAAAAGTAACTTCAATTTTAGGAACACCTCTTGACGCCAACGGAATTCCATCCAGGCGGAAATTTCCTAAACTTTTATTATCTTGGAACATTTCCCTTTCACCTTGTAAAACATGAATTTCAACATTAGGTTGATTATCTGTCGCGGTTGAAAAGATTTCTGACTTCTTAGTTGGAATTGTTGTATTACGAGGAATAATTTTAGTCATAATTCCCCCTAATGTTTCTACTCCTAACGATAATGGGGTAACATCCAATAATAAGATATCTTTAACTTCTCCTGCTAAAACTCCTCCTTGAACAGCAGCACCAACTGCAACAACTTCATCTGGATTTACTGTTTGATTAGGAATCTTTTCCGTAATTTTTTTAACAAGATCTTGAATAGCTGGAATTCTTGTTGATCCACCAACTAAAACAACTTCATCTACATTACTTTTACTAATTTTTGCATCAGCAATTGCAGTTTCAACTGGAATACGACAACGACGAATTAAATCTGAAGCTAGTTCTTCAAATTTTGCTCGACTAATTGTAGTATTAATATGCTTAGGTCCAGTTTCATTAGCAGTAATAAATGGCAAATTAATTAATGTTTCGCTTAGATTTGATAACTCAATCTTTGCTTTTTCTGCAGCTTCTGTGAGTCTTTGTAAAGCTTGAGGATCATTTTTTAAATTAATTCCTTCCTCTTTTTGAAATTCCGTTAATAAATAATTAACAATAACTCTATCAAAATCATCACCACCTAATTTTGTATCACCTGATGTTGATAAAACTTCAAAGACCCCATCGCCAACTTCAAGAACTGAAACATCAAATGTTCCACCTCCTAGATCAAAAACTAAAATTGTTTCATTTGTTTTTTTATCTAAACCATATGATAATGAAGCAGCGGTTGGTTCATTAATAATACGTAATACTTCTAAACCGGCAATTTTTCCAGCATCCTTTGTTGCTTGGCGTTGTGAATCATTAAAATATGCTGGAACTGTAATTACTGCTTGATTTACAGTTTCACCAGCATATTTGCTTGCATCATTTACTAGCTTACGTAAAATTTGAGCTGAAATTTCTTCGGGACTAAATTCTTTGTTTAAAATAGGACATTTAATTTTAATATTTCCATTTTCATCAGCAATTACTTCATATGAACAATTTTCTTTTTCGGTATCAGTAATTTCATTGGCTTTTGAACCAATAAAACGTTTTACGGATGAAAACGTATTAGTTGGATTAATAACTGCTTGCCTTTTTGCAATTTGACCAACTAGAAGCTCTTGTTTTTTAGTATATGCAACAATTGAGGGTGTTGTTCTTAATCCCTCACTATTCGTAATAACATTAGGTTTTCCAGCTTCAATAACTGCTATAACCGAATTGGTAGTTCCTAAGTCAATTCCGACAACTTTTCCCATAATTTATAAATCTTTAATTTTTTAATTTTTCTTTCTGATAAATTAAATTGAAGCGAGTGTATTTTACTAGCGTATTTACCGTCTAAAGCTTGTTTTAAGATTATTAAAAAAATTTCGTTAACGATAGGGTTTTAAGATTAGTTTTAAAATAGTTGTATAAAAAGATTTTTCATGTTATATATAATTTAAATAAAACAATAAAAATTTAGATTAAAAAAGTAAAAAGGGAATGAATAAAAAAGAGACTAATACTAGTTGGTGGCGAATAATATTAATTTCGTTAGGTATTTCTATTATTTGTATATTGGCAGCATTTCTTGCTATGAAGGATGGCTTTTTTGTTTTAGAAAACAATACTAAAAATAATAATCCTGATAGTCCTGAAAATAAAGCTAGCTCAAAAATGGCATATGCACGCCTTTTAAATTATATAGAAAAGGGGTGGATAAAAACTATTGACTTTTATGAAAACGGTCAGATTGCAATAGTTGAAGCGTCAAGCTCGGAATTAAGTGATCGCCCACAACGATTAAGAGTAGAAATTCCTGCTGGTAGTACATCTTTAATAGGTAAACTTAAAGAAGCAAACGTAGATATTAATGCTCACCCACCAAAACTGGATATTTTTAAAACAATAAGTGACACTTTGGGAAGTCTAATTGTTCCCGGCTTAGTAGTTGCAGTATTTTATTTATTCTTAGAAAGAGCAAATAATAATAATAATAATAACAGTAATGGGAGCCCATTTGGCCCGGGTGGTGGTCCAAATCAAAATATGAGAGGACTTGGCGAAATAAAAAAAGAAATTCAAAAAGAACCAGATACTGGTATAACTTTTAAAGATATCGCAGGTATTGAAGAAGTTAAAGAAGAATTCGAAGAAATTGTAACATTTTTAAAGGATCCAAGTCGTTTTACTGCAGTTGGTGCTACAATTCCTAAGGGTGTCTTATTAGTTGGACCCCCTGGAACAGGAAAAACACTTCTAGCAAAAGCTATTGCTGGAGAAGCGAAAGTTCCTTTTATTAATATTTCAGGTTCAGAGTTTGTTGAAATGTTTGTTGGTGTAGGGGCTGCACGTGTTCGTAATCTTTTTGAAAAAGCAAAACAAGATACGCCGTGTATTATTTTTATTGATGAAATTGATGCTGTAGGTCGTCAACGTGGTGCTGGAGTTGGTGGTGGTAATGATGAGCGTGAACAAACCTTAAACCAATTATTAACTGAAATGGACGGTTTCGAAAAAAATAAAGGAATTGTTGTAATTGCAGCAACTAACAGGGCTGATATATTGGATAATGCTTTATTACGCCCCGGCAGATTCGATAGACAAGTTACTGTAAATCCTCCTGATCGAGCTGGTCGGGTAGCAATTTTAGCCGTTCATGCTCGAAACAAAAAACTTAGTCCTGCAATTTCTCTTGAAACCATTGCTCAAAGAACAACTGGGTTTGGTGGAGCAGAATTAGCAAATTTATTAAATGAGGCAGCAATTATTAGTGCTCGTGAAGAAAAGGCAGAAATTGGGTCAAAAGAAATTTCATTAGCCATTGAACGTGTAATTGCGGGTTTAGAAGGGCCATCAATTGCTGATAATAAAAATAAAAGGTTAGTTGCCTATCACGAAGCAGGACACGCAATGGTTGGGACTCTTTTAAGAAATCATGATAATGTTCAAAATGTAACCCTTGTTCCAAGAGGACAAGCACGTGGGTTGACATGGTTTATGCCAAATGAAGATCCAAGTTTAGTTACAAGAGGTCAAATTGTCGCACGTATTGTCGGGGCGTTGGGTGGACGTGCTGCGGAACAATCAGTTTTTGGCTCAACCGAAATAACTACAGGTGCTTCAGGTGATTTAGCACAAGTAACAGACTTAGCAAAACAAATGATTCTTCGATTTGGTATGTCTGGGATTGGACCAGTAAGTCTTAGTAAACCAGGGGGAAGTTTTTTATTTGTTGGTCGTGGAGTTCGTCCTTCTAATGAATATTCAGAAGCATTGGCAATTAAAATTGATGAACAAATTCGGACAATAACAGAGTTATGTTATAATGAAGCAGTTGAAATTATGGATTTGAATCGAATTAGTCTTGATCTTGCGGTAACGGGTCTGATTCAAGATGAAGTTTTAACTGGCGTTTCATTTGAAAAGGTTGTTGCTGATTTTAGTAAACTACCAACAAATAAAATATATGAGTCAAAATTTCCTAAAAAATAAGGTTTTAAAATTTCTGTTAAAATTTTAGTGTCGTGACTATAATATTTATTAAAAAAAAATTTTATTAAATATCGAAAAAATTATGGTAGATCGTGGTTCAAAAGTTCGAATTTTAAGAAAAGAATCTTATTGGTATAATAAAATTGGTTCTGTGGCAACAGTAGACCAAAGTGGTATTCGTTACCCAGTTGTTGTTAGATTTGATTCAGTAAATTATTCGGGTACAAATACGAATAATTTCTCTCTTGATGAAATTATTGAAGTTAAACCATAAAAAATAAAAATGTAAAATGGAATTATATATAATTCCATTTTACATTTTTATTTTTTATACACCTAAACTATTCCAATCAACATCAACACTTTCAATAATTAATGATGAATTATAAATTTGCAAAATAATTAGTAAAAAAACTAAAAAAAGTGCCATGAAAAAACCCATAATTGGCGTTGTTCCCCAACCAGGGGCTACTTTACCATATTCTGAATTTAAAGGTTGTAAAATTTCACCTAGTCGAGTTCTTAATCCCATGATTTAAAAAATTTTAAGTTAATAAGATAGAATTTATTGTAATAATAATAAAATAAAGGTAAAACTTTCTATGGAAACTGCAACGATTCTTATTATATTTGTCTCAAGTTTATTATTGGGTATAACAGCTTATTCGGTTTATACCGCTTTTGGGCCAGCTTCTAAAAACTTACGTGACCCGTTTGAAGAACATGAAGATTAAAGAGTAATCTTCGTGTTGTTCTTCTATTAAACTTCTTTAGATTGTAAAGAAGTTTATTTGTTTACAACTCTTGGCGTTTCTCTAAAGAATACAGCAAAGAAAATTACCATTAAAGTTCCAATTAATAAAAATGTATAAACTAAAGCTTCCATTATATTTATATTTCCTATTTTGTAAATTAAATTCAATTAAAAGAAAAATTGTAGTAAAGTAACGAATTAAACAGCACCTTGTTTACGCGTTGTTCTATCACCAAGTTTTTGGAATGATCCAAACTCTACTTGTTCAGTTACCTCGGCACCAATTCCAGTAAATACATCACGGAATAGTGTACGTGAACCATGCCATAAATGCCCAAAGAAAAATAATAAAGCAAAGTTTGCATGACCAAATGTGTACCATCCACGAGGACTGCTTCTAAATACACCATCCGATTCTAAACTAGTTCTATCAAACTCAAAAACTTCCCCTAATTGAGCTTTTCTAGCGTATTTTTTAACAGTTGGGGCATCTTTAAATGATTGGCCGTTTAATTTACCACCATAGAAACTTACATTAACTCCAACTTGCTCAATACTATATTTCGATTCTGCACGTCTAAATGGAATATCAGCACGAATAATACCATCTTTATCAACTAAAATTACTGGGAAAGTTTCAAAGAATGCTGGCATACGGCGTACTGTTAATTCACGTCCTTCACGATCACGGAAAATTGGGTGACCTAACCAAGCTTCAGCAATTCCATCACCTTTATCCATAGGACCTGCACGGAATAAACCACCTTTAGCTGGGTTATTTCCAATGTAATCATAAAAAGCTAATTTATCAGGAATTTTTGACCATGCTTCGCTTTCTGATAAATCTTCATTTAAACTTGTTTCAACACGGCGCTCAATTTCCTGTTGGAAATAACCACTATCCCATTGATAACGTGTTGGACCAAATAATTCAATTGGTGTAGTTGCTGAACCATACCACATTGTACCGGATGTAACAAACGCAGCAAAGAAAACTGCCGAAATACTACTTGAAAGAACTGTTTCAATATTCCCCATTCGTAATGCACGATAAAGTCTTTGAGGTGGTCTTACTGTTAAGTGGAATACACCTGCTAAAATACCAAAAGTACCTGCAGCAATATGATGCGATGCAACGCCGCCTGGATTAAATGGGTTAAAACCATCAGGACCCCATGCAGGTGCAACTGGTTGAACTTTTCCAGTTAAACCATATGCATCAGAAACCCAAATACCTGGTCCAAATAAGCCTGTTACATGAAAAGCACCAAAACCAAAACATAGCAAGCCCGATAATAACAAGTGAATTCCAAAAATTTTAGGCAAATCTAGACCTGTTTCCCCAGTTCGTGGGTCACGGAATAATTCAAGGTCCCAGTATACCCAATGCCAAATAGCAGCTAAGAATAACAAACCTGATAAAACAATATGAGTTAAAGCAACCCCTTCGTAACTCCAAATACCTGGATTTGAAGCACTATCACCTGTTATAGTCCAACCACCCCAAGAATCGGTTACACCAAGACGTGTCATAAATGGCATAACGAACATACCTTGACGCCACATTGGATTTAATACTGGATCAGATGGATCAAATACTGCTAATTCGTATAAAGCCATTGAGCCTGCCCAGCCAGAAACAAGTGCAGTATGCATTAAGTGCACAGCAATTAGACGGCCTGGGTCATTAAGAACCACCGTATGAACTCGGTACCATGGTAATCCCATTTTACGATCTCCTGTCAAAAATTTATTTTTGCTTTTCTTACTTTAATATTATTAATTTAATGTTTTAGTTAAAATTGGAACTCTCTTTTTCATTATTGTCGAACTTTAAATTAATTTTTTAATTTTACTCGTTGAGGATTTGAACCACGTTGTAAATAAAATTTACAGACACCTAATTTTAGTCGAAATTCATTAACAAACGAGCTATAGTTAACTTTTTAATTGAGTCATTTTTCTATGTATTGAATAAATGAAATCGTTTTAAGAACGATTTCATTTATTTAATACATAGAAAAATAGTTAATATAAATCGTCTTCTTTATGTACTAAAATTGTACAATCTGATGTTGCATATGCAACACATGTTAAAACGAATCCATTTTCCATTTGATCGTCATCTAAAAATGATTGCTCACTTTGGTCTACTGTACCTTTTGATAAGACACCTGTACATGTTGAACATGCACCTGCACGACATGAGTATGGTAAATCAATACCAGCAACTTCAGCTGCATCTAAAATATATTGATCACTAGCACAGCTTACAATTACATCAATACCGTGTTCTTCACTAAGTAACTGAACATTAAAAGTCATATTTTCCTTCCTTTATGTGTAAGTAAATGTTTGTAGATTGAGATTTTACTAAATAATGTTTTTATAAATAATTATACTTTAATTTTTCTAAAATTGAAAGGTTATAACTCAAAGTTATTTAAATTTAATAATTTCAAACAATTATTTATAGAAAGTTATTTAAATTTTAGAGGTTTATTTTAATTTTTCAAATCTAAATTTTTTAATAAAACTTAAATTGGAAAAATTAGTGGGTCAGGATATAAACGATTAATAATCATAATACCTGAGGCAGTAATTGACAACCAAACAGTTAATAATACTGGGGCTGTTGATAAGTATTTTTTAAAATTATCCATAAAATTTTTAATATATATATATATAATTTAAGAGTTTATCGTGGTGAAACAGTAATTTCATCTTTATTTGCAAGTAAATTACCACTTGTTAATTCTTGCCAAGCTGAAAGAGGCCAATTAAAGCCTGAAGCCATAATAGTTAAGGCAACAGGCACATCGATAATAATTTCTTTTTCGGTTGAATTTGCTACCGTACTCATAGTTCGTAAATATTTACGTCCAACCCAACCAATCCATCCAGTAATATATAAAAATAGTAAACCTGGAAGTGTAAATTCTGCAGCATGGTCCCATCTCCCATCTGCAATTAAATGTGGAAGACCGTCTTTTCCACAAAGCAACCCTGAATTGCCATATCGTTCGAATCTAACTTTTGTTCGTTCAATTTGATCTTGTAAGGCTAAAGCTGGTGGGGAGCCAGCTTCATACTTTTTAAGACGACCTTCTAGTTTATTAACACTTTGTGTTAACCGTTTTGCATATGCTGGTGAATCTTTACAAGGTGTTAATCCTGAAATATCAGCTAATGCAGGTTCTAAACTACCTGTAAAAAATAAAAATCCAAGGAGGATTGTTGTGAAAAACTTTTTCATACTTAAAAGGATAAAGTCTAGATAAAATATATTTTAATAAAGTAACTTTTTGTAACTCGATTTCATAGTATAATAATTTCGAATTACTATTACAAGTAATTATACTACAAAATTATTTAATTAATAATAAAGAAATATTAATTATTATATTAATGAAATAAAAAAATTTATATATATATTAAATTTAAAGTTTATTATATATGAAAAATTTTTATGAAAAACAAGAAAAAAAAGAATTTTAAAAGTGGATTAAAGTAAATCTTTTTTTTATAAAATTACTAACGATAACATTATCAAATTTGAATAATTTTCAATCAGTATCTAACTTTCTATTGACAAACTTTATTATAATAAATTACAAAGTCCTAATAAATATAAATTAAAGTTTTTGTAACTTATTGACAAATAACTAAAAAACAATTATCATAATAGTTAAAAATCAAGTTTT
>Ga0209771_1000552_pt1 | contig 25068 bp, 33 predicted proteins | sample SaaInl59LU_5_DNA_FD_184639 | JGI IMG/M metagenome (GOLD analysis project Ga0209771, IMG submission 184639) | Marine microbial communities from expanding oxygen minimum zones in the Saanich Inlet - ESP_59LU_5_DNA (SPAdes) (version 2) | ecosystem: Environmental > Aquatic > Marine > Intertidal zone... | reverse complement strand
GATTGTGTAGTCAGAGGTTCAGATAAACTCTACTACTTTGGTGAAATCAAAAAAAATGAATTCAATCACTTTAATCGTGTATTGATGAGAAACGGAAAGACTGCTAAGTTTATACAATGAATATATTAGGAATACATCCAGGACACGATGCCGCATTAGCATTAGTGTCTAATGGTAAATTAGTATCAGCACTATCAGTAGAACGATATAGTCGAGTGAAGAAAGACAATCGTATTACACGTGAGTTTTTAGATTGGTTCTTAGGTAATAATAATATGACATTGGATGATATTGATAAAATCTCTATGTCGTTCTATCAAAAGATGAATATTGATTTTTTATCAATATATAGTCCGAGTGATATGGAGTACCCAATATCAACATTCAGTTCCCTAAGAAAAAATGTATCCATACTAAACCACCTCGATTCATTTGAGAATAAGCCTGAATATGTAGAGGGTCTTGGATACTCATTACCCGATGAGTTGAGTAGAATTGATGAATCTAACTCATCGAATTGGTTAGATTTAATGGACTTTGAAATAAATTGTAAAATCGATGGGTATGGTAGGATAATTCCAGGGTTATTTATAGACCATCACATCACTCACGCTGCTTCTGCATTCTACACTTCACCATTTGAACATTCCTCAATCTTTAGTGTGGATGCATCTATGATGCACCATAAAGCATGTAGTTTGTTTTCACTTGGATATGGTCACAGATTACAACGATTCAGATTCCCTGGATATACTTTAGGTAATATGTATTCGGTAATCACCGAGTTTTCAGGATTAGGGCCTGGACTCACTAAGGCAGGTACAATGATGGGTCTTTCATCGTTTGGTGATGTTAGTAAAGTTGCAGTTGATAATTGGAAGGATTGGTCATTACCACAATGGAAACGTGATATACCAGATGATTATCTATTCATAGAATGGGTATTTTCTCAATTAACTAATAGATACCCATATGTTGGGTATTATAGAACTGATGTTGCAGAAAACCAACCAGGTAGTGGGTATTACTCACGACCATACCAAGAACCATATACCAAGGATGAGTCTACTTCTAAGGAGGTAATGGATTTGGCAGCTAATGTCCAATATATTACTGAAAATTCATTGGTAGAATATGCTCAAACCTTATATAACGAAACTCATAAATTTAATGGCGATAACCTATGTTTGTCGGGTGGTACGATGTTAAATTGTAATGCTAATTATAAAATCAAAACTCAAACCGACTTTAAAAACATACACTTCTTTCCTGCTTGTGGTGATGATGGTTCGGCAGTTGGTGCTGCATTGTATGTGGCACATCAATATTACGGATTACCACGAGTGGAGTACACAAACTCAGACATAGCATACTTAGGACCAAATTACATTCACTACCCTGCAACCAATCGAAGACCACGTAATTTAGATATGGACTTCATTGCTAAATCTATAAGTGAAGGTAAGATAATTTGTTGGTATCAAGGTCGTTCTGAGTTTGGACCACGTGCATTGGGTAATCGCTCATTTATATCTGACCCTCGTAGAGCTGAAATGAAGGACATATTAAATAGTAGAGTTAAGTTTAGAGAATGGTTTAGACCATTTGCTCCAATTGTATTGAATGAGTATAAAGAGGAGTGGTTTGATATGGACTTCGAGTCACCATTTATGTTATATACTGTTCCGTGTAAAAAGCCAACCGAAATACCTTCAGCAGTTCACATAGACAATACATCACGAGTTCAGACTTTAAATCGTGAAGATAATGAGATGATGTATGACTTGATAGACAAATTCAGAGAGATAACAGGAGTTCCTGTGGTGCTGAATACTTCCCTAAATGTAAAGGGACACCCTATTGTAGAAACTCCAGAGGATGCTATGAAATTATTTGATGAGTCTGATGTTGATATATTGGTTATTAACAATAAAATGTATTTTAAATAGTAGGATTTAACAAATAATTTTTGTATATTTATAGAATATAAAATAGAGAGTTACGAATGGAATTACCAAAACTACGAAAAGTAGACCCAAATAAACCGAAGAAGCCAAAGATTCTACTTCTATCGGATGACCTAAGATTACATAGTGGTATTGCTACTCAATCAAAAGAGATTGTATTATCTACAATCCATAAGTATGATTGGGTTCAGTTAGGAGCAGCACTAAAACATCCAGATGAAGGTAAAGTGTTTGACATCTCAGCAGATGCCCAAAAAGAAAGTGGTGTAGAAGATGCATCATTAAAGATTTATGCATCAACTGGATATGGTTCACCTGATGTGTTGAGACAATTAATCAACATCGAAAAACCAGATGCAATCCTACACTTTACTGACCCACGTTTTTGGAAGTGGTTGTATGATATGGAACACGAAGTAAGAGAGTTTGTTCCTATTATGTATTACAATATTTGGGATTCATTACCAGACCCAATGTGGAATGCACCATTCTATGCATCGTGTGATTTACTAATGTCTATCTCAAAACAAACCTATGGTATCAACAAACGTACCTTAGAGAAGTATGAGATGGCAAAGGAAGATTGGGCATACAAATACATCCCACACGGAGTATCTAAACACTTCAGACCATTAAAGGGTGAAGACCAAAAGTTGGTTGATTTCAAACAAAAGTATGGTCTTACTGAGTATGACTTCGTAGTGATTTGGAACAATAGAAACATTCGTAGGAAAGTACCAGGTGATGTAATCCTTGCATTCAATGAGTTTGCCAAACAACACCAAGATTCTAAGGTATGTTTATTCTTACATACTCAACGCAGTGATGACAATGGTACTGATTTGAATGAGGTAATCAAATACAATGGCGAATATGGTGATTATAAGTTTACGGATACCAAATTCTCTACTGAAGACCTCAACCTATACTACAACTCAGGTGATATCATTCTAAACATAGCATCAAACGAAGGGTTTGGTCTTGCATCTTGTGAAGCATTGAGAGCAGGTACACCAATCATCGTGAATGTTACGGGTGGTCTACAAGACCAATGTGGATTTGACTTAGAAGGTGAACCACTAACTGCTGAAGATTACGTAAAGATTGGGTCACTGCACGACAAACGTAAGTGGGCAAATAATGAACTTCTTGGATGTGGTAATTGGGTATACCCAGTATGGCCATCCAACTTATCACTACAAGGTTCACCAATGACTCCATTTATCTTTGATGATAGATGTGATTATATGGAAGTTGCTGAGAAACTTGGATATGCTTTCAGAGCAGGTAGAGACCACTTGGAAAAAGTTGGTATGGAAGGTCACAATTGGGTGGTCAGCGAAAGTAAGATGTCATCCGAAGAGATGGGTGTATCATTTATTGAAGCAATTGATGGATGTCTTGAAAATTGGACACCACGTAAACGATTTGAAATTTATTCGGCATGAAAAAGTTATGTGTAGTTAGTTGCCCTATCGCAACACGAAGTGGATATGGTTCACGTTCAAGAGACCTTGTACGTTCCCTAATCCAAACCAAAGGAGAAGAGTGGGACATCAAAATCTTACCTCAAAGATGGGGTAATACACCTCAGAATGCATTGACAAGTGAGGATACTGATTTGACATCTCGTATGATTACGGGTCAAATGAATCAGAAGCCTGACATTTGGATGCAGATTACAATTCCAAGTGAGTTCCAACCAATTGGTCACTTTAACATTGGTGTATCTGCTGTGATTGAGACCACAAACGCATCACCCGACTTTATCGAAGGGTGTAATCGTATGGACTTGACATTAGTATCATCGGAACACTCAAAGGTAACTCTTAATTCAATTTACGATAAGTTGGATGAGAAGACCAAACAAAAAGTGGGTGAAGTAAAACTTACAAAACCAGTTGAGGTTTTATTTGAAGGGTTTGACCCGAATATTTATGATAATAAGAAGGAAGTTACTAAATCAGTAACCGACACCTTGAGTGATGTTAAGGAATCATTTGCATTCTTATTTGTAGGTCATTGGTTACAAGGTAACATTGGTCACGATAGAAAGAATGTAAGTGGGTTGATTCATACGTTCCTAAATACATTCAAGAACAAGAAGAATGCTCCGGCACTTATCTTAAAGACATCAATCACAGCACCCGGCATTACAAATGTCCACGAGTTGAGAAAGAGAATTGATATGCTTAAAGGTATGATTGATTCAACTAATCTACCAAACATCTATATTCTCGATGGAGACCTTTCAGATGAAGAGATGAACTCACTATACAACCATCCAAAGGTAAAAGCACACGTGTCGTTTACTCGTGGTGAAGGTTTTGGTAGACCCCTATTAGAGGCTTGTGTGAGTGGTAAACCAATCATTGCTTCAAATTGGAGTGGCCACTTGGACTTCTTGAATAAAGACTTCAACTTCTTAGTAGGAGGTGAACTTCAAGATGTAGACCAATCCGCAGCAAACAAATGGATTCTAAAAGATTCTAAGTGGTTTACTGTAAATTATAGTGAAGGTGCTGGTGTTATGAAGTGGGTTTGTGATAATTATAAGAAAGCAGTTGAGAAGTCTCGTAAGAATCGTAAGTATGTAAAGGACAATTTTACATTTGATGAAATGTCAAGTAAATTGACCAAAATACTTGACACTCATAATGTGGGTAGTGGTCCAACTCAAGTGGGTTTGAAACTACCAACACTAAAAAAGAAAGAGACTCCAACTGAACTTAAATTACCAAAGTTGAAGAAGGTAGGTGAGTAATGCCAGATTATACTACAATGCATAGAAACCGAATTGCTGACGCAGTTCGTATTCCAAAATCCAAATTGGAACGTGGGATGGTTGCTAAAATCAGATACAAGAAAGTATCAGGTGAAGCACGAGACTATTATGTATTTGTATTACAACCAAAGTTCAAAGGATACTTTCATTGCTTAGACCTTAAACACATCGCACCACCTCAAATGGTTAAATTGGCAGAGGACTTGAATGAGGTTCTCAGCATTACTCCAAAGGTAAAGAAGTTGGATTTGACTAAACTCAACCTCGATGTGAATTCTAAGAAGTTCTACTTGAATGAGATTAGAAATAAGAAACTAAAGAATGGGTATCGAACTTTGATTGAAAAAAATATATCAACTGTTATGGTATACAACTATGACTATGGTGTATTTGATAAGGTAGATACTGAAGCAAATAGAAGACAACGGGAGCAAGTTGAAAAAGATGATACACCCGACTTCTTACAAGGGATATAAATGGAACTTGATAAATTAGTTAAGAATTTAGAACACCTACACGGTCGGGGTGTGCGAACTATAAAGTTAGTGTTTTGTGATGAGACACTCGAAGTAAAAGAGTTATTAGATGAAATTAAGTTACGCAGTAACAGTTAAAGATGAGTTTGTAGAGATTCAAAATCTACTTCAAAAACTCATTACACTCAAACAACCACAAGATGAAATAGTGGTGTTATGGGATTCTAAAAATGGTGATAAAGAAGTAGAGACCTATCTTCGTAAGATGAACTCGGAGAAGTCATACTTCAATTGGTATCCATACGAATTTGATGGTCACTTTGCTAATCTAAAGAATGAACTCACCAAACAATGTAGTGGTGATTACATCTTTCAGATAGATGCAGATGAATACCCACACGAAACCCTAATGGATAACATTCACTCCATCTTAGAAGCAAACGATGTCGATGTGATTCTTGTACCACGAGTAAACACGGTAGAAGGACTCACACCACAACACATTCAGAAGTGGGGTTGGAATGTAGATGAAAGAGGTTGGGTAAACTTCCCAGACCCTCAATGGAGAATCTACAAAAACTCAGAGAACATTCGTTGGGAAAATAAGGTACACGAGAAACTCGTTGGATACGATACTATATCGAATCTACCTTGGGCAGAGGAATTATCACTCTACCACCCAAAACAAATCGAACGACAAGAGAAGCAAAACGAATATTACGAAACCCTCGTGTAATTCCATTTTGGGAACGAATCGTGTGTCACAAGAAAATTTTACAATTTTATTATGAGTGTAGAGTACAAACAAAAAATACCTAATATATTTAACTTTGTATTTGGGTTAAAAGAGCAAACCGATGAGTTCTCATTGATTTACTATTTAGCAATTAAGAGTTGTTTAGAAGTGAACAATCCAGACAAGATTAACTTTTATTACAAGTACGAGCCATATGGTGAGTATTGGGATATGATAAAACCAAATTTGAACCTAATACAAGTTGAACCACCTACGGAAATCTTTGGAATACCTATAAAACATTACGCACATCAAGCAGATATTATTAGATTACAAGCACTCATTGAAGAGGGTGGTGTCTACGCAGACATCGATACAATATTCGTGAATCCAATTCCTACGGAGCTTTTCGAAAAAAGTTTTGTGATGGGAAAACAAGGTAATGAGGGGTTGTGTAATGCTCTAATGATGTCCGAACCAAATTCACCATTTGCGATGCAGTGGTTATATGACCACAATATTTGTTTCAAAGGTGGAATGCCCGGTAGTGATGGTTGGTGTACACATTCCGTATACTACCCATTACATCTAAGTAAAAAAATTCCAAACCACATACACATTGAAGAGGGGTCATCTTTTTTCAATTTATTATATCACCAACCAGATATAAAAAAATTGTTCGAAGATAATGTTCCCTTAGAACATTCAGTATATTCACTACATTTGTGGGAAAACGTATCTTGGAAATCACATCTTGGAAAACTTACACCAACCGATATAAACACAAACGATACTACATTTAATTTAATTGCTAGAAAATATACAAAGGACTTAGTATGAAGAAATTAGAACTAAAAAAATACGAGATAGACTTGGATGGTCACACTATATACTTATCTGATTTAAGTAGTAGTAGAACTTTAGATTTTGTTATACCTGAAGCAGTCGTAGGGGATGAATATAACACTAAAAATATTGATTTTAAAAAAGGTGATGTGGTTTTAGACATTGGTGCAAATGTTGGTAGTGTATCTATAATGTTGGCAAAAAAATATCCATTTTTAAAGATATATGCTTATGAGGCTCATCCTGTAAACTATAATATTCTAAAAAAGAATATTGAAGATAATAATGTTACAAATGTAAATGCATTTAATTACGCAGTGTATTCAGTAGATGACCATTTCATTGATATTAACTTAAATAGTGACAACACTGGTGCAAGTAATGTGTTTATAAACCCAAAAGACCATCCAAACTTATATCCATCTGAATTCTCTAATATAGAAGTACCGACAATCTCACTGGACTCAATTATTCGTACTAATAATATTGATAGTATAAAGTTTATAAAAATGGATTGTGAGGGTTCGGAATTTGAAATAATTGAAAATTCAAATCTAATAAGTGAAATAAAGATTGAAAATTTAGCCATAGAAATTCATTTATTTATGGAAAAATATGGTAAAAATGTAAATAACTTGGTCAATATACTTGATGAAGTCACTACTAATGATGTTTTAATTAAATATAGTGGCCTCTAATGAATGTAGTAATATTTGCATCGGATGCCAAGGGATTGAGTTCCTTGAATAGTACACTTAATGAGTTGTACAAACGAAACCATAATGTGTTTGCAATCATAACTCAAGACACACAACTTAGACATCCTCGAATTCACACGGATAGGTTTCAGTTTTTAACTAATGTTGAATCTGATGAAAAAGTGTACTCTAAAACTTTGGGGATTGACTTACCATTCAGACCCGATTGGTTGATTGTTAATCGTGAACGATGGAATCCCGAAACTGATATTATTGTTGAGTTTAAAAAAGAGTTCGGTGCTAAAGTTGGATTGATTGAACCTAATGCTGCAATGATAAATGGGGTTGAGGGGTTTATGGAGACCCACTCAAAAAATAGGTTTGTGCCTTTCATAGATGTGTTCTTTGACCATAGTGAGTTTATATCGAACCAACGAAAGGTTATGGGGTTTGAAGGTAATTCAGTTGTGGTGGGTAACCCTAAATACGATACTAATCTAAATGTATCAGATGAAGTGATTGGAAACTTAAAAAACTTGTATGGGGTTGATGAATCTAAAACACAAGTTTTGTTGTTTTCTTTGGTGAATTCCTCAAGAGGTGAATTGCTGAAACACTTCCAAACTTTTGTCAAAGACAATCCACAATACCAATTTTTTATCAAACCATATCCTGGTGAACCATTTGAACCTCAGTTTAGAGACCAATACCATCCACAATTTTTTATTGAAGGTGTAACTCCAATCTTAGATGAAACCCACATATGGGGGATGTTAAATATATGTGACATCCATATGGGTGCCTTTAGTTCTATATTTCACCCATCATTCTTACTCAACAAGAAGGTAGTTGACCTATCGAGAGAAATTGGGATGAGAGATAGGTTATTGGACACCAATCGTATCATAAACTCAGAAGGTGTTGGTGTTGAAGACAAAGCTGATTTGTGGATGAGAACATTCGGATTCAAGTCAGTTGATGAACTCAAAGAATTTATATCAGAATCAACCATATCTAAAATCTCAGAAAAGAATGATATTGTTTGGAATGTTGTAAATAATTTTGTATATTTGAATAATAATAAAGATTATAAAGAGATGCTATCATACTTTGATGACTTCAATGATATGAAAGCAAGTAGTAGAATCGTAAACTATATAGAAACAAATGAAGTATAACGGAAAGACCTTCTTAATCACTGGTGGAACTGGTTCACTTGGTAAAGCACTTATTAAGAGATTAAAATCACAAGGTGCAAACATTATTGTGTATTCTCGTGATGAGGGTAAACAAGCACTAATCTTTGGTAACCAACCTGATGTTGTTCGGGTAATTGGTGATGTTAGAGATTATGAAAAACTAAATGTGACTCTAAAAAGACACGATGTTGATTACATCATTCATACTGCTGCATTGAAACGTATCGATGATATGGAGTTCTATCCAGATGAATGTGTTAAGACTAACATCAATGGGTCGGAGAATGTAGCACGTGCTGCATTGAATAATGGTATTGAGAAATGTATCTTGGTATCTACTGATAAGGCTTGTCAACCAGTGAATGTATATGGTTCTTCAAAGTTTATCGCAGAACGTATCTTCACTAACTACGACTACAACTCAAAGTCAACCACATTTGCATCAGTCAGATATGGTAATGTGATTGCAAGTCGTGGTTCATTCGTACCATTGTTTATGGACCTCATTGAGAATGATGAGTTAATCAAAGTTACCTCTGAAGAGATGACCCGATTCCTATTTACTTTGGATGATGCAGTTGATGCAGTTTTGGGTGCATTAGACAATGCTCACGGTGGTGAGGTATTCGTTCCACAAATCAACTCATACACATTACCAAGTTGTATCAAAGCACTTGAGAACATCACTGGTAAGAGTGCTAAGACTGAGTTGATGGGATTGAGACCTGGTGAGAAACTACACGAGGATATGCTTGCTGAGACCGAACTACCATTCACTTACCAAGTACCTAACATCAATCTACTTCAGATTCGACCACAATACACTCATAAGACTTACCAAGACTTTGAGAAGTATGATGGACCACACTTTAATTCAGAACTATGGGTAAAAGAGGACATCGAAGAATTGTCTGATTTAATCAACAAAGGGTTGGAGTGTTAAGATGAAACTATTCCAAACTAAAATATCAGACTCGGCGATTGGTCGCATAACCACTACTTTGAAAAGTGGAAACCTTGGATTCGGCCCCGATGTAAATCTTATGGAAGAGAGGTTCAAGGACTTCTCTTCCAAGGAATACAATGTTGGGGTAAACTCTGCTTCGGGTGCTGCCTTTATGATATTCGCATATCTAAAAGAAAAGTATGGGTCGTGTGATGTATATACGACTTCGATTGGGTTTACATCTCCTGCTTGGGCTGCCAAACACCACGGACATAATTTGATTTGGGTTGAGGTAGATGAGAATCTACTTTTTGATTTGGATGATTATCGTGAAAAACGTAGGTGGAGATGTGAGAGATATACTGATGGTGGAATTAAACCAGTCCTAATGCCAATCCTATATGGTGGTGTATCCAATATCAAAGGATTTGACACTTTGGGTGAAGACAATTACAATGAGATTGTAGTAGTAGATTCAGCACATTGTGTTACTCCACAAATCAAATCAGACTTTACCTTTTTCTCGTTTCATCCATATAAACCAGTCGCAGCATCCGATGGTGGTATGATTTCAACTGATGATGAATCGGCAAGTGAGTGGTTCAAATCATATAGAAACTTTGGTAGACAAAATGTTGATGGAACATACGATGTTACTATGGATGGGTTTAAGTTTTATATGAATAATCTAAATGCAACCATTGCTTTGACTCAGTTAGATAGCTATGGTGCTAATTTAGCAGTACGTAAATCCAACCATCTTAACGTGGAAGATATGGGACTTGGTGGTCGTTTACTACCACACGATTATAACTCATCATACTACTTTGCTACATTGATTTGTGATGAAGACAACGTTGATGAGTTGTATGAGAAGTATCCAACATCAAAACACTACCCAATGTTACACAAAACAAAGTATTTTGAGGATGGTACTGAGTTACCTTTTACTGAGAAGATTCATAATTATATATTGAACCTACCATTGTATAGAAGTATTAAGGAGTAATTTTGAAATCATTAAAATATGTACATATCCCAAAAACAGATGGTAATTCAGTAAGAAAAATGTTAGATGGTCACATATATGTAGATTACAAAGCATCTCGTAATGGAGTTCATCAGATACACCTAAACGAATTACCAGGTGTAACAAGTTTTACAATAACTCGAAATCCGTATGATAGGGCCCTGAGTGCTTTTTATTATTTGAAATCACCTAATAGGAAGGATACGGATAAAAAAGACGCAATGAAGTGGTGTAACTTTGACACGTTTGAGGAATTTTGCTTAAATCCCAATGGGTTATGGTCTGCTTCTAAAAAGCAACTTCACTTTTTACCCCAGTATACATTTATACCAAATGGGGTTCATATGATTGGCTCTTTAGAAAATTTGAATGATTTTATGCGACTACTATCAAGTAAGTTTCATATCAAAGTTGCAGAATATGTACATCTAAATAAATCAAATCGAAGTAACTGGTCAGATTATTACTCCAATAGTAAAGTAATTAATATGGTTAATGAGTGTTACAAAGAAGATTTTTTAAGATTTCAATACAAGATGTTATGAAAAATATATACTTTAGCAGAGGTGGTAAGTGGAATTCTGGCGGCATGCGCGGTGGTTGGATATCGGAGGGATTGTCTGGGTCATTTACGAAGCACATCTTGCCAAACTCGAACGTAAAAGACTCGATTGTTATTATCTTAAAACAAGATGCATCCAATCTTAAAATGCTACAAACACTTAAATCTAACAATAACATAGTTTTACTTGATGTAATAGATTGGTTAGATGTTCAAAAGTATAACAATTCTAAAAATGAAAATCAACCAAATTTATTTCCTAAAGTTTTTGTAGATTATTATGATGGGTATATTGTAAATAACCAAAAAATGAAAGAATGGTGGTATCGCGAGATAGATACTGACTCTAAAAAACCAATTTTTGTAATTCCACATCATTGGGAGGATAGATTCGTAAATCTACCACTTATGGATTATAAAAAATCACCATACTTTTATTATCTTGGATATGTAGGTCATAAAAATCAAAATTGTTTACATATAGACAGATTAAAATCTGAGAACTTGTTGGATTCTCATAGGCATGGTAGTAATGAAGCATATTATGTAGATAGACCTATGTATGGTGTTCAGTTGAACATCAGAAAAAAAGATTCTTGGGAATATTGCTTTAAGCCTGCAACAAAGGTGTCGGTTTCAGCTGCAATGGGGTCTTTAATTATAACAACATATGATTGGTCAGTTCAAGACATTTTAGATGAATCATACCCATACTTATTAAAAGACACAAACTATGACTCTGTTAAGGATATGATATCATATGTAACTGAAACACATAATGGTCCAATTGGTAATTATGCAAAAGAGATGTTAAATGGTGTTATTCAAAAAACATCATTATATGATAGTATAGTACCATTATATGAATCAATAATAACAAATTTTTCAAATGAGTAGTCTTGATTTTTACAAAAATATAGTAGATGAGGTCAATGAGTTTGGTATTGCTAAACGACACCTATCCGAGTTTTTAGACTCTAAATCAGTTTCACTATATGATGAAGTGGTTGGGGAATACAATAAAATATTACAATTACCAAAGATGCAGGAGAGAATTCAACGAATGGCATCTGGTAACCCCATTGTGGATAGAAGTAAGTGGTTTGAGATAACTCAATATGAAATGTATGGGTCTGGTATCAACACAAATCACCCATTAGTTCAGTTATACTTACAACAACCATTCATAGACATTGCATCTTTGTTTTATGGTGAATTACCCAAGGTGAGAAACATTTTAATGTGGTCACATCCTAAGAATGGTAAACAATCCCCGGTTGCATCTCAAAACTGGCATAGAGACCAAGAGGATTATAAGATATTTAAGGTATTTATAAATTTCTCAGATATATCAAGTGAGAACGGCCCAACTCAATATTGTAAGAAAACACAACATAGTGGTGAATTTGGCAATGTATATCCTCAAACATTTTTAGATAATAAACAATCCACATCATTTAACCCATCCAAACGTAATTTAGAGATATGTGATATATCTGGTCCAATGGGAACTGTAAACTTTATCAATACCAATGGAATGCATCGTGGTGGATTGGTATCCGAGGGGAATAGATTACTAACTCAATGTAATTACCTAAGACCATCGGCTCCATTAATTGCTCAATACAAAAAATTACCATCATTTCATTATAATCCAAAAATAAACACATTGGATATAAATTCAAATAGTTACAAATCACTATCAAGTGACCAAAAATACTTAATATCGTGAAAACATTTATAATCGCAGAAGCAGGTGCTAACCACAATAGAGATTTTGAACAGGCAAAAGCACTAATTGATGTTGCTAAAGAGTCGGGTGCAGATGCTTGTAAGTTTCAGACATATTCATCGGAAACCTTGTATAGTAAAAATACACAAGACTTTGCTGGATATAAAGACATCAATAAACTCATAAAAAATATCGAACTACCACGAGAGTGGCAATCTGACTTAAAGTTATATTGTGATGAAGTTGGTATCGAATTTATGTCAACCCCATTTGATGAGTTGGCAGTTCAACAACTCGTAGATATTGGTGTCAAACGATTAAAGATAGCAGGGTTTGAATCAACCGACTTACGGTTTGTTGATATGGTTGCTTCAGCAGGTCTACCATTAATTGTATCATTAGGCATTGGTTCAGACTTTTCAATAATTCCTCGAATTATGGATATTGCATCAAATCGTGGTGTTGATGATGTTACATTCTTACATTGTAATAACGCATACCCAACTCCTGCTGAAGATGCAAACTTGGATACAATAAAATCACTTGCATTAGATATTCGATATAGAACAGGTATATCAGACCATACAATGTCAACACTCACACCTGCTTTAGCAGTTGCAGCAGGTGCAAGTGTGGTTGAAAAACACTTTACTCTTAGTAAGAGATTGAATGGTCCTGACCACCCATTCGCATTAGAACCTCACGAGTTAAAAGAAATGGTAGACCATATTAGATATGCCGAATTGTGTATGGGTCACAAGGCAGACACTCTAACTGAGTCTGAGAAGAACTTCCAAAATGCAATGAGGTCGGTAGTTGCAAAGACACCATTGAAGTCGGGTGATATTCTTACAATTGATAATATTACAACGAAACGACCATATGTAGAAGGTGCAGTTCCTGCTATAAACTTTTTTGATGTATTAGGGCAACCTATAAATGGAAATATTGGTGAGGATTCACAACTAATGAAACATAACTTAAAATCATACTTTGAACCAAAATCACTATGAAAATATTATTTTTAGGATATTCTAAGTCTGAAACATCACTTATTGATTTCCTTGAGAATGAGGGGCACGTAGTCAATCACACTTCTGATAAAATATCAGCAGAGTTTGTATCTAAGTTTGACTTTGTAGTTAGTTTCGGGTATAGGCATATAATCAAACGTGATATAATTGATGTATGTGATGGTAAGTTGATAAATCTACACATATCACTATTACCATATAATCGTGGTAGTCATCCAAACTTTTGGTCTTTTTATGATGGCACTCCAAGTGGGGTTACGATACATCAAATTGATGAGGGTCTCGACACTGGTGATATTCTTTTACAGAAGGAATGTGAGTTTGACATCGAAGTAGAGACTTTTAGTTCTACATACACCAAACTAATAAATGAGATAGAAAACTTGTTTAAGTCAAATATAAATCGTATATTAGATGGTAGTATATCACCAAGAAAACAAATTGGTAGTGGGACATATCATAAGTCTTCTGACCTACCTGGAATACAATCGTGGAACACTAATATAAAAAGATACTTAGAGATGGATAAAAGAAGTGATAACGACATCATTAACGAAATTGAACAAATCAGAGCAAGAAATAATGTAAATTGGATGGATGCAGTTAGACTTGCATTTGAGTTAGATGCTGATAGAGCACGAGCTATATTCAAAGACATTAAAGAATGTGATGCCAGAATTAATGAGTTACTAAACGAATTGGCAGATAATGAGTAAATCTATAAATGATGTTTGTGTATTGGTTCAAGCACGATTAGGGTCTACACGAGTTCCCAACAAGATGCTCAGACCATTTGCCGATACAACTTTGGTGGATATATTATTTGAAAAACTAAAATCATCGAATGTAATACCAACCGAAAACATCACATTCTCTGCATATGAAACTGACTTAAAAGAAGTAGCAAATAATCACGGAATTACCATCTTCCATCGTTCTGAGCAATCAGCAAACTCAGAAGGACCAATACAAGAAATATTTGAGTGGCACGACCAAATACCATTTAAGTATGTGGTATTGGTCAGTGCTTGTAACCCACTATTAAGAATAGAAACGATAGACTCATTTATTCAGCAGTTTTTGGACTCGGATAAAGAGGGTGGGTTTGGTGTTTTTGAAAAGAAAACATATTATTGGGATAGTGATGGTAATTCACTAACTGATTACAAGGGTTCTTCTAATATGAATACTAAATTTGTAGACCCAATTTACGAAGCAGCTCATTGTTTGTATGCAAGTAGATTGGATATTATAAAGGATGGGTATTGGTTGGATACAAATTCACCACCAAAACCTACACTATTTATAATGGATGAGTTAGAATCATTTGACATAGATTATGAATGGCAATTCAAAGTTGCTGAAGTTTTATATAAAGAGTTATTATGAAAAAGTTTTTAGTAGTAGGTCCTGCCGAATCTGCACAATACTTTGCAGGGAATGATTACGATGGTAAAATAGAAATAGAGGGGAATACTAAAATTATAGGAATGCATAGGGTATTCCCAAATCTAAACATTCCATTAGATTATTGGACTTGGAGTGACCCAGATGCATCACTTGAAGGTTTACGAGTATATACATCTACACAAACCAAGCCGGAATTTGACAAACTCCCTCAGATTATTCTACCAATTTATCAGAAAAATTTAGATATGTTTAGGGCAAATTGTGGTACGAGTCCATTAGAAAAAGACCCAAGTAGAGGTGAAGATAGGGATTTTTACCATAGTTCACTCGAATGGTTGGATAAACTGGGTAAAATTACTTGGATAGAAAACGCAGTAAACACAAAAACAATACCTCACGACCATAAGATATTCAAAGACCCGCGATTACGATTCAATGGTGAGTATACTTACTTTGGAACTGTTCCATTTGATGGAGTGGGTAGTCTTACTAATTGGGCCATGGAGAATAAGTTTACAAATTATATGTTACCAATTTGCCATTACCTATCAGCAACCCACGTTTTTTGTATGGGACTTGATAATGTTGGAACTGGTATAAACCGAACGATACCACAAGCCTTAAATAAGCCTGAGGTTATATTATCATATCTATCCAAGTATCCATTTTGGACACGAGATTGGGTAGGGTATCATAATATGGAAATATATAGTGTAGTTCCAGATAGATTTACACCAAATAATAGTGTGATGGAATACATTGACATCAATGATATGAACTCAGTTGAAGTATCAGTTCCAGTTCCCTTTGAAGTAAACCCAGATATTAAAGATAAACTACAACAAATTCTTGATACTGCTTCTGATAGAATTCAGAAAAAAGTAAAAAAGAAAAAACATCAATATAAAAATACATGGGCTCGATACAGAAAATAACATTTTGTATCCCAAGTAAAACAAACTTGAGATACCTAAAAACGGCACTACCTTCAATTAGAAAGAATGCACATCGTAAAGACCACGACATCATTGTGTTTGTGGATTCCGATGAGGATGGAACACTTGAATGGTTAAAAGAAAATGCAGAATCATATAATGTAAAATACTATGTAAATCCAGACTTAGGTAATTCTCTATATGGTATTGGTAGAGCATATGATTATTGTATTGATAATGCAGAGACTGACATCGTAATGATATTTCACGCAGATATGATGCTGGGTAAAGATGCCGACTATCACGCACTTAAACATCTTAAACCAAACTCAGTCGTATGTTCGACTCGCATTGAACCACCACTCCACCCAAATGGTGGTGAGAAGATACTCGAAGACTTTGGACTATATCCCGAAGAATTCAAAGAAAGTGAGTTTGATTCGTATGTTGATAACCTACTTGTAGAGAATATTGGTAAAACTACTGAGGGTATCTTTGCTCCTTGGATGGTCTACAAAAAAGACATTCAGTCCATTGGTGGTCACGACCCTATTATGCATTCTTGTAGAGAGGACTCGGACCTATTCAATCGATTTGTATTAAATGGGTTTGGTTTAATCCAATCGTGGGACTCACTTGTATATCATTTGACTGGTAGAGGTGCTGGTTCATTTGATGGTGATACTGAAAGACACGAGAAATGGAAACGTGATATGAATAATTCTACTAAAGAGTTTATTCGTAAGTGGGGTTCTAATGTAAAACACACCAAAATGATGAAGCCAATCATTCCTCACAAATATGATATCCAATTCAGAATATTCAATGCTAATGAAAATATTCTAAATGTGTTAGAACCTTGGTGTAGTAACATATATGTGGACATACCACAAGAAAAAATCGATGAATACATCAAATTAGAACAACCAAATACTCAGTTCAACTTGAATGAAAGAATCAATCAAGAATTGGATTCGGATATAATTGTTAGATTTGATGCTCGTTCACTCACTCAAAACTCGTTTAACTTCATTCAAAATTTATCGGAAATCTTTGATTTTAACGAATTTGAGATTGGTGAGTACGAATTCGACATATTTAATATAAAGGTTAATCGTGTAAAACATTACGAAACTCAGTTAGTGAAACTATGAGATACTTTATATTACTACCAGAAGACAACGAGCAAGATGTAGATTATTCAACAAACATCTTGGGCGAAACCTCCTTTAAAAACTTTTGGGCAGACCAAGGGTTTGAGATTCTCGTTAGATTGGTAGAAAAGTATCCCGACACCTTAGAAGAGGTAAGAATCAAAGATGAACAATCTAAATCTTATTCCGTAGAACAATTCTTGGAGAAAATTAAAAAGTTAAAGGTAATCCGCAATGGGTAAAATTAACATTAACGACCTCGATACCTTCGAGGAAGATTATACTACTTATGAAAAATTTACAAAGTCTAATAGGAAACAAGGTCGAACTAAAGATGACCTATTCGAACCATCGGGGCAGTCTTTTGATGGGAGAAAAAGTGACTCTTTTATCAGTAAACGAACAAAAGCGAGAAGTTAATATTTCTGACCCTTTTGGTGTTGATTGGGTAGTTCCTTTCGAATTCATCAATACTTATATGTAGAGGAGAATTACTATGGGTACACCTTACGAAGAAGCACTTGAGAGACTCATCAAGAAAATTGATGAAAAATGGTCTGATTCTTATAAGAAAAGTATCGATTGTAACAATCCTAAAGGTTTTAGTCAAAAGGCCCATTGTGCTGGAAGAAATAAGAAAGGAAAGTAATTATGCGTTACACAAGAGAGCAAATTGAATCCGCAGTAAAAGAAAAAGGTTACAAGTGGTTCACTTCAGACAACTATGATGTAAACATTGTAGGTGTTAGAAATGCTGACACAAATGGAGAGGTTACAAACAAGTTTGATGACCACGTTACCATCTCATACAAAGATGAGAATGGTGAGTGGAACTTCCATTGTTTCGAGGCAACAACTGACCCAGGTTCACATTGGACTGAAAAACAACTCCTAAACAAAAATGGTGTTGCAATTCTAAAAGAAGGTCAGTATAGAGGTTCACATAAGATTGGACTTCACCAAGGTAAGTATGAAGCACTCAGACAAACGAAACCACTAAAGGTATATCGTGATGGTAACCAAGATGATACTTATGATTTCATTGAGGAGAATGTACACGAAGGTATCTATGGTATCAATATCCATAGAGCAACTTCAAGGTCTGGTGGTAAGTCAGTACAAATAGACAAGTGGTCTGCTGGATGTCAAGTGATTGCAGCAAATGATGACTTTAAGTTGTTTATGGAAGTTGTCAATAAAGCTGCCAAGGTGTGGGGGAACTCATTTACATATACACTTATCAACTCAAACGATATCAAGTAATGAGACTTTTAATGTTGATTACATTTGTTTTAGGGTCGTGCTCGACTCAAAAAGATTACGAAGTGGGTTATGTAACAAAAGGTAACCCCGATAATAGTTATTTAGACACTTGTAAAGTGTATTGTTGTGGAGATTAAATGAAAGAGTTAGAAGATATTTTTGAAACAAAAGAATTCAAGGAATTACCTTGGAAACAAAGATTGTGGATTAGAATCAAAGTCGCATTCTTTGGAACTATGGAGATGATGTAATGAAAAATTGGACTTCAGTAAGAGCAGTATACTTACTTATGTCAATTGTGTTATTAGTAGGGTTACTATTAAACAATTGGTGGGTAGTGGTATTTGTTATCGCTATGTTAAATGTTGGGGTATGGACTAAGTTTTGCCCTTCAAAGTGGTTATTTGAAAAATTAGGACTGAAGAAGTCGGAGCTATAAGATGACAATCTTAGAGGGAATGTCGCGTAAATCAAAAATCGCATTAGGTATCGCTGCAACCATTATGCTCACATTCTTCTTGGTACAATCTTGTATTGTATTCGGAATATGTGAAAATAGTATAGAGTTGGCTAAGTTTGGATATGGGTGTGTTATTGCATTTATGCCGCCATTTTTTATGGTGGTTTCCGAGTTTCTTTCAAATTTGAAACTAAAAGAAGAGCAGATTGATTCTCAGTTAGAAGGTATTAGTAAATCAAACTTAGTAGTAACATTGACAATGGATGGTTATATCCAAACGGCCAATCCAAACTTTTGTAGTCTTATGGGGTGCTCTGAAGGTCAAATCAAAAAACAACTTCATAGTAGGATGGTTACGCCTGAGTATGCTAAAAGTAAAGAGTACTTAGAATTTTGGGAAAAACTGAGAAGGGGTGAAAGTATCACAGGTCAATTTGAACGAGTAGCAAAAGATGGGTCAAAGAGATGGTTATTTGGTAACTATACTCCTATCAAAAATTCTAAAGGTCAATATGATAGAATATTAAAAGTAGCCACGGATATTACCTCACAACACGAAGCAGAAGAAATCGTTAGTCAGAAAAATGCTTACTTAGAACACGCTGCAAAGATTCTAAGACACGATATGCATAGTGGTATTAACACTTATATGCCACGGGGATTATCATCATTAAATCGTAGGTTGAGTGAAGACTCTATAAAAGAGTTAAGAATAGGGGCTCCACTACGAATGTTAGAGGAAGGATTAAAACATACACAAAAGGTATATGCTGGTGTAAAAGAGTTCACAAACTTGGTTAAGGAAGATGTACAACTTGAAAAACAAAAGCATAATTTAGGTGAGATATTAAAGAGTTATTTGTCATCCACATCTTATATAAAACAAGTAGCAATAGATAGATTACCAACAATAGAAGTGAATGAACCCCTCTTTTGTACGGCCATTGATAATTTAATTAGAAATGGATTAAAATATAATGATAGTTCTACTAAAGTAGTTACTATTTATATGGAGAATGACTCTACACTTTGTGTGGAAGATAATGGTAGAGGTTTAACTCAAGAAGAATTTCTAAATTTATCCAGACCATATGTAAGAAAGAAGGGGCAAACAGAAAGTGGCTCTGGATTAGGATTGAATATTTGTATTTCAATTTTACAAGAGCATGGTTTTGAAATTAGGGCAGAAAAAGTAAATCCAGGAACTAAATTAAGGATAAAATTAAAATGAGCAATATGATTAACTCTATTTTATTGGTGGATGATGAAGATTTATTCCACTTGGTATTTGAAGATGCGTGTAGTATCTTAGATATAACTCTATCGTTAGAAGCACTTAACTCTTCTGATGAAGCCGATAGACTATTCAAGGAATGGTTTCCAGATGACCCCAATCACGAAAGACCTGAGTGTGTATTCGTAGATTTGAATATTATCGGTTCTTCCTATGATGGTATTGAACTTATTCGTAAAATCAATTTTGATTATGGTAATGGGTGTGTTATTGGTATTATCTCATCATCAGATGATAACCAAGAAATTGAAAAGGCAAAGGCAGCAGGTGCTCAATTTTGGATTATTAAATCTGATGACATTGAACCACGATTAGAAGAGTTTCGTAAAGATTACAATGGGTATCTAAACAAAACAAATCCGTTTAAAGTATATAAATGATAAAAAAATTAGGACATATATTAACATACCACGATTCAGAACCAACTGAGGTTCTGCAAGGATTGATATGGTTTATATTTGCACCTATTGTATTAGAAGCAGAGTTCTTTCCTGATTTATGGTATGTTGCTATTATTAGTACGTTGATTGGGTTTGGTACACTATACTCAGTTGTTTATAGTAGTTTAGAACGAAGAAGAGTGTTTGGGTATTTGTATGGTGGTATGGCAATACTATTTGTTCTTATACACTTTACAGCAGATGTTAATTGGACTCCTATGAATTGGGGGTGGGTTGTAATCACAATTAGTGCATTAAGTAATATCAGAAGAATCACCCGAAAAATCGAATCAAAAAAATCCGAGGTTAATGAAGTAGATATCTCTAAAATGTATAGAGAGGACTTGGAGACTAAAATCGAGGAGTTACAAAAGCAAGCCTTTGATTTAAGATTAAAGAATATAAAACTAAATCAGTTATTAGAAGAGAAATAGGTTATGAAACTAAATGAGTTATCACGAGATTCTTTACTAAAACTTGCCAATGACAAAAAAATATACTTAGAGGGTAACATCCTAAAAATATTAGAGTCGGTTGATGGTGATGTTGAAGTAGAGGGCTATTTAAAATTTTGTAAAGACAAAGATACAACGGCTCGTAGAAAAAGACTCCAAGTAACCAAACAAGTTCAGAAGCAAAACAAAGAATTGGTAAAAAAACAAGAAGAGACCGATGATTTGATGATTGAACTTCAGAACGCATTAGATGCTGCTCAGAAATCTGAAGAAGAAGCAAACAAACTCAGAGAAGATGCTGAGAAATCCAAAGATAAAGCATTAGAAGATTTGGACCTAATGCAGAAGAAATCTCAATTTGAACTTATTGGTACAATTGTAAGGGTTGCTTTGGTTATAATAATTGGTGTAGGAATTGTAACTACAATTATGTATGGAATTGCATTAATGTCGGGGCAAGACACTCAAATTATTGGGTCTACTTGGTCTAATATGTTTGGTATCTTATTAACTAATGCATTTTCAATTGTGGGCACAATTATGGGTGTGAAGTATGCATCTGATAAGGAGTAGTGATGTATAATGGTGTTGAGGGAAAGTTTGATGTATATACTTTTTACGATATATTATTGATACCCTTCAATAGGAACATAAGTCACCCACGACAAGTAACTGAGATGGTAGACTTCAGAAGACTAAAAGATACCACAAAACAGGCATTACTTACACTACCCATCGTTCAATTTACAGGGGATTTTAAGGCAGGTGGTTTGAGTAAAGTTCAACGACTCTACTTGATGACCAAAATGAATGAGGTGTATTTCGTAGATACATTAAAGACAAATTATGCAAAGTGTGTTACCAAACTTATAAATGTTCCTGACCTAAGTGATAAGGAATTTGTTGAGCGTAGTGATGAATACAAAAGTATTCAAAGAGTACGAAAAAGTGAGAGTTACCAACTTACCTATAATGAAGTTGATTACGTTATAGAGATAACTGAAGAAGATACAGGTACATTTACAAGTATTATGTATGGTAACAACTTTGTAATGGATTATATCTTAGAACAAGATATATTAGAATACTTTAATCAAAATAAATAATACTTATACTAAAGGAGTTATGTTATGTTAAAATACATTAGGAGAAAGATTATGGCTTTCAAAGAGATTTTTAAAGACAATAACGATTACAACGAAAAAAATGTGATTGGATTTATGTCCTTTGCAGTGATGGTAATATTCGCACTTGCTGATTTAGTAACTGGATACTTTGGTAAAGACTTGGTAGTGCAAGAGTTTATCTATAACTCGTTTGTGATTATTACATTAGGTTGCTTTGGTATTGCTGGGATTGAGAAGTTCGCCAAAAAAGGATAGTTATGAAACTATCTGACATCTTACAACTAAAGTCAATGGGTTACTCGGAAGAGATTGACCCTAAGCACCTCAAACGAATGAAAGAAACCCCATCAATGTTGAAAGACTTTGAGTGGAAACAATTTGCAGGTCAACCTCCATATGGTAATGATAACTCTAAAACAAAGATGGAGTTACACCAATTGGCAAAACTTCCTATGGATAAACCTTTCGTGGAAGAGATGGATAATATATCTAATGTATTCAAAGACTATTGTAAGACTGTCGATATAGATTACCCACAAGGATTGGTGGATACATTACTTGATGATTCACGTATCTTTATAACTCGACTCAAATACTTATATAATAGACCGAGACCCAAACAATTGGCAAAGCACCCAATGGTGAATGTCCCAATGAAAGATAACGAGTTGGATTCAATGAAGACTCCATCGTATCCAAGTGGACACTCAACTCAAGGTGTTCTAATTGGTTTGGTGTTGAGTGATATGTATCCCGACCATCAACACAATCTGATGGATTTGGCAAAAGACATATCATACTCACGAAATGTTGCAAGAGCACACTATCCATCAGACTCACGGTTTGGTGAGAAACTCGGTACTGAGATGTTTAAGTATTTAAAGAAAATGGAACGAGTTTAAGATGCCATACGCAAAAACAACAAGGTCAATAAAGAGACAAGCACTTCAGACCATACACAACCCACCAAATGCAAAAGATAGGGTAGTTGTATCTAAAGAGAATCAGCCTGAGAAGGCAAAGATGGTTAAAGAACTCATCCCATTCCTCACGTATCTATATAAGAAGTATATGGGTGCAAGAATCACCGAAGGTGTCGACCTCGATATGTTGAAGTTGTTGAATAAGGCAATGAAACAAATGCCTAACTCACCTGCACAAAAGAAGACATTGGCTCAACTTAATAAGTTGAGAAAGTCTGCTGGAATGCAACCAATTGGTGAGGACATCAACATTCCAATTAAGGTGGGTGATACAGTTCTTGGTGGTAAATTCAAAAACAAACGTATTGTAGTGAAGTCAATCGGTAAAAACGAAAAGGGTGACATCACAATCAATGGTAGACCACTTCTAAAGTATAGAACCATCGAAGAAGCAGTCCTTGCTGATAAGATAGAGTGCAACAATTGTGGTTGGACTTGGATGAAAAAAGATGGTGGTGATGATTTATACATTTGTCACAAGTGTGGTCACGACAATCAGAGATATGACAATGCTGATAAGAGTTATAAAAGACTGAATGTTGGTGAATCAACACTCAACGAATTCGGTGGTACTTTATTTCATTTAGTCGGATTCGATTCAAATAACAAACCAATTCAAAAAATAATCAAAAGGGCATCCAATAACTTTATGAAGGATGTTGCTAAGTATGGTTCTGAGAAACTATTCAAAAGTGGTAAGAATGTTGAGTATGTAAAGATATACTACGACAAAACTCACTTAGCAACTGTAAAGGATAGTGGTAGAAAGATAGTCAAAGAGAAGGGTTGGGGTAAATTACCAATCAACGAGGCCTGTTGGAAAGGGTACAAACAAATTGGTGGTAAAAAGAAGAATGGTAAGATGGTGCCAAATTGTGTACCAATCAACGAAATCCCAATGGGAGACCTTGAGAAGATTGACCAATTCGCAGATAAGAAACTCAATCCAGTTGATGTAGTACTCACCGACAAACACTTCTTTGATAGATTGAACGACCCACGTAATGGTAAGGAAATATCCAATGCAGAACTCATTGGGTTCTTTAAGAGATTGGGTAAGAAGAAGAAGGAGTTCGTAGAGTTCCTAAACAAATACAATTCATTAGTAGCAGTTGATGATAGAACAAACATCAACATCCCATTTATGAAACAGGCAAACAAGGCAATTGCTAAGACTGTAATGAGGAAAAAAGATTTCAAAACACCTGATAAAAAGTTGGATATTTAAAATTAAAGTCGTATATTAGAGATGAAGTTAAAACAAATCATATTAGAAGGGATGTACGATAAACTCACGGGTGAAATCAACAAAGCTATATTCAAGAAAGTCAAAGACGCAATGAATGGTAGTGGTACTCAAGAGAAACCCAAGAAGTACAAGGGGTACGAAGTTCGTAAAGACCCAATGCCAACTGCCAAGTTAGGTGATATGTTCGCTGCAGAAGATAGAACCATCTATGTTGGTGACTTCTCAGATGATGTTAGTGGTATATCGGTTGATGTAGAACTAAAGTTTGCTCTGAGTGATGAGTCAGT
>Ga0209771_1000540_pt1 | contig 25296 bp, 38 predicted proteins | sample SaaInl59LU_5_DNA_FD_184639 | JGI IMG/M metagenome (GOLD analysis project Ga0209771, IMG submission 184639) | Marine microbial communities from expanding oxygen minimum zones in the Saanich Inlet - ESP_59LU_5_DNA (SPAdes) (version 2) | ecosystem: Environmental > Aquatic > Marine > Intertidal zone... | reverse complement strand
AATAGTATATATATAGTTATAATAAATATAATAATTATAATAGTATATATATAGTTATAATAAATATAATAATTATAATAGTATATATATAGTTATAATAAATTAAGAAAGAATAATTAACTATTATAGTATATATATGTCATTATGACAATATTAATAATAATAACGATAAGATAAGAAGAATGATGATATAAGCAAAGTGAGACAAATAAGAAAAGTAAAAGGAAAACAAAATAAAGACCATAAATATGAAGAAAGCGACATAAAACGTAATTATAATAATGTATATATGGTTGTTAAAACTAATATAATAAATAATAACTAAAGCGGCCATATCTGTTGGACTAGGATTCTCAAGGTAAATAAGGTAAGTTAGCAGTAGATATACGATTACAGAGAGGATGATTAAATAGCTAATTAGCATTGTGTGTTAGTCTAATTACGGTTATAAAAAAAAAATTTTTATAAATTATTGTTTGGGTAGCTCAGGGGTAGAGCAGTAGACTGAAAATCTAAAGGTCGCTGGTTCAATTCCAGTCCTGAACACATTATGTTAATTGTTGGCAAAAGAGAAATACAAATTTCCGACTTACTTATTTTTAGTTTTTGAAAAGCTTAATGCAGTTATGTGAACAAGTAATTCAAATAATAATCTTGACTATTATGTAATTGTTCCAGATTATTATATTAAGCCGCTACTTGTGTATCTAAAAAAAAGTCTTTTTAGTAATCTTTCCTATGTTGTAGATGCCTCTAGTATCGACACATCAGGTTATAACTTAAGCGCCTTTTTCGGGAATAGCCCAAATAAGCTTATGACGTTTTATGTTCTGTACAATTATACTTTTAAAATTAAATTAATTATCATATCAAAAGAAACGACTAAGCAGATCGATTCAGTTGACTCCGTATACGCTAACTGTAATTGACTAGAGAGAGAGTTTTGCGAAATGTACAATACGCAGCGGTTCAATAAGATTGATTCTAGGAAGCTACTTCTAAATTATTATGATTCGATGGCCCCAATGAGGCGTGTGATGGGAAGTAGAGGAAACTACGAGGCATATTATGACTTTAGTGACCGCCAAGTGCAGTTTACTAACTGTATGGATATTGACCTGTAAAACTACTTCAGCACACATTGAACATTAGAATAGCGCTGGATTACTCTTCAAATTTTAAAATTAATCTTAAAGGTTCTAAGTCGCAACGAAAGGCCCAAAAAGCGTATCGGATAGCAAAGTCCTTTAATCAGCCTCAAAAGCTCCTACAAAGCCCAAGAGTTGTTTGTAAGCACGCTATACTAATGTTGATGCATTTCCATAATAACGGTAATTTGGTTAGGGCCAACAGGTCAGCAGCAGTCCAAGTAGAGTCTTTATCCTTTTTTTTTAAAAAAACGAAAAAAAAGTACTTTACTTTACTTAGAGCGCCTTATCGTTATAAGATTGCTAGAAATCAAGTCTTGTTTAGGCGCTTTTTTTTTAGGTGCTCAATTCTATTAAAAATAGCCTCCCGATCGCAACAGTTAGGTCTTGTTACCTCGCATAATAGCTTGTTATCCCTTGATGAAACGCTAACTACTCTTTATACGGACCTAGACACCAATATGTGCGTACAAAATAAAATTCAAATTTCTGTACCGTTTACTTACTCAAATTTTTTTTTAATTAAAAACTATAAGTAGTCGTGCGCTAAAAATTTATTGCGCGAAACTGCGTAACTATAATACGCCCCTGTACGTAAGGGGCATCTAATTCTAATTAAGCCGATTGTCTTCGAGAATGAAATTTGGTGTTCATCCAGTCTGTGCGGAAAAAAAAAAATCAGCAAAACCAACTAAACAGACTGTTGCTAAAGGGCCGACGGCCCCACGGATTTACTCACATTCGGTACTACTATGAAGGAGTTTACCTCTTTTTTCATAAGAATTACCGTATTGAGTTTAAGTACGTAACAATGCTTAAAAAATTTTTAAAAAAATTAAGGCGGCTGGGCCTTAAAAAACAAAAATCTTTGGTATATCGATTGTACGTATCTTTAACGCAGAACTATCTTTTAAGCAAAAAATCTAAAAACTCGCGCATGGGAAAAGGTAAGGGATCCTTTATCCGAGAAGCAATTAAAGTTAAAAAATTTAGGCCGTTTATCTACTCTACAGGCTATAAGCCACAAACTTTAAGAAAATTAGCGAAACGTTTTACTGAAAAAACAAATAAGAAACTAACGTGTTTCTCTCAATCTGGTTCAGAGCGCACATACTCATGAACTAAGAATACATATACGTACCAGTACGTAAAACCCTTTTTATTGGTGTAAGCCAACTTTAAAATGAATACAGGATATGAATTAACAGTCGACATCTTAATTTCCTCAATGTTCCTCCTATCACTGTTAATCTCAGTGGAGCATTGGCTGTTTGTCACAGTCAAGGCTTTTGCCCCAGCAAGGTATAAGGAACTATTTTACACTTGATACCCCCGCTTTTTTGTTTTGATCCAGCTTATATTTCTTGTAAGCTTATTGAGATTCGTAGCCTGTTTTGACGGGTTAGGAATAATTAGATATCTAATGGCTTGTGAAGATTCTGCTAGTAATTTTCTTCAGGAAGTAATCTATCGTTTGATCCTACTGTTTTATGCGGTAGAACTACTGTTTCAGTTTAGCGCTGACGCGGTAGAGTTCGTACTCGAACTCATTGACTCGTTATTAGTATGGGTGTATAATTGGTTCTTCAATAACGGAAATAATTGATAAGCCGATTACCCCTCTTTTTAACATTCTTAGTTTATATTTATCCGTATTTTTGGTCTGAGGTGTGTTTGATCTGTTGGGAGTATCTACACTTTGCTAAGTAATTATACTGCTTACTTAGCATAAATAGGTACATTGTTGGGGTCCTGACGCTTACACATCTATACTAAAAGTGCGTATGCTAATTGCGTGCTTATGTGCGGGGATACGGCTGTTCTTGGTTTATACTTTGCTAGCAAGTTTATAAGGACGCCTACCGCCTATTCGTATTTTAGTTGTTATAGTCAGTTTGCAAATTTACTTTCTTTGTAGTAAGCGCTATTCGCGCTAGCTACGAGGTGTTTAAAATGAAACCCTTGATTGGGTTTTTATAGTTGATGTGGTTATAGTTTACTGAACTTTAATAGGGTTTTTTTTTGTGGGTATACCCCCCATTTAGAGCTACCTGTGCATTTGTAAGCTAACTAGCTATTTGGGCAGGTTCTCTGTCCCCCCCGTAATGTTTCTAAATTTTAGTGCGTTCGTGTTAAATTTAGTTTGTGACTTACTTTAGGGTTGGTTGCAGTAAATCTAAAATGTCTTCGGTGAGTTATTTAAATACCCAAATACCTGTTTTAATGATTAGTTTACTTTGGTTATTAACCTGAGTATTCTTTATTTTAAATAGAGATGTTAATACAGTTAAGAGCAGCGATCGCATGGGGGCACTTGTTAAAGAGAAGTCACCTTCTAGCCTTACAACTGAAATAACGTTTAGCCGCGTTGCTCTAATTACTTTAATGGCGTTTACACTAATCACTGCTAATCTACGGTTGGTTAGTGGGTTTATTGTTTTTGAGCAGCTTATGGTTAACTCGTTCAGCCGTGATATGTTGTTAATTTTAAGCACATGCTATATTGTATTGCAAGTGATAACTTGCAATGTTTCGCTCTGTAAGGTAAATCTTTCTTTAGAGTACTTATATTCCTTGGTAGTTTTTTTTGTAATGTCCCCATTATTGTATTTTTCAGCAAGTATTTACAGTTTTTTTTTTGTTCTTGAGGTTTTAGGTGTGTTAGTCGTGCTATTATTCTCCTCTTTAACTTATTTGGGGTCCAAGAAGGACTCTTCAGGGGACTATCTGTCAGATACAGTGAATCCCGCACCTGCTCGTTTAATTACTTCTTTGTTTACGCAGTTTTGAATCTCCTTTTTTAGTACAGTTCTTCTTATTCTGTTTTTGATTTTATCTTTATTTGTTTGGAATACATCTATGTACTTTGAACTAAACGCCATTATTGTGGCTTCTGATATTACACCCGGAACGGCGCATTCAGTTTTTATTGTTCTTTGGGATTTTCTGTTTATTTTTGGTTTTTTTTTGAAAGCAGGAATTGCTCCGCTACATTTGTTTAAAATTGAAGTATACAGGGGCCTCCCATTCTTTACAATTTTTATTTACACCTTTTTGTATTTCCTAAGTTTTTTTTTATATTTTATTTATATGGTTCATTGGTTGATGCCTCATATTATGTACTACAATATTTATATTTTAGAGATTGTAGTTGTATACGCTGTGTTGTACTTATCAGCTACGTTATTTTCGAATAAGCACCTAAAGACTTTCTTAGCTTTGAGTAGTATTTTGAATAGCTTAGTGATTTTTGCGGTTGTTGTTCCGTTAGCAGTGTAAACTTACTTTGTGTTAGATATAATTACTGTTTAGCATACATTGAAATCATTTGTGAAGTTTACTACTAATATGTATGAGAGATCTCACGAGGTGGGCCGCTTAAGAAATAAAGTTTACGCTACCTCGCTTGAGCGAGGTATTTATGAGTATACCCATTACGGCGTATATAAAGGAAGTAAAAAGAGTAATAAGCGCGCGCTACGCTCAACGTATTTTAACACACACATGTCACCATTTGATAAAATTGTTAACTTGAGTATGGTATCCGGGTTACGTCAAAAATCTTTTTTAACCTTATCCCGCGCCTTTTCTAAGTTAATGTATATTTTGAAGTTTGAGCAAGATGTTGCTAAACTTAAGTACATGTCAGCGAAGTACCTAGATTTTGTTTTAGTTCAGAATATTAAAGCAAGGTCCTCAGCGTCTATAAATGATTTCTTAAATGAGGTGATGGTTGGTACTTCCCCCCTATTTAATCTTAAAACTCAAAAATCCCAGATTAAAAAACGTTCTAAAAAAAAACAGAAGTATAAAGTGCATATTTCCTATGTGAAACCCCAGTCTCGTAACTTAGTGGCGTTAAAATGGATTATTAGTGATGCACAGTGGTTTACTGCTAAAAATTGAGAATCAAAAATTTTTAAAGCGATGTTAAGTGTCTTTTTAGGTGGTTCTAACTCTTACCTACAACAAAAAAAAGCTAAGATTTATAAACAGATGGTTAAAACCTTTAAAAGTAAGAAATAAGTGTTTTTATAAACGTGCTTCTTGTACTTGCAGCAAAAGTTTTAGTTTTAGGTGGTTGTATGTTACCTCTTGCCTTCGGAATTTTAGGTACCGGTATTTTATTTGCTTGTTATAACCTAGCAGTTGCTAGAAACCCAGAGGAGACAGAGACTATCTTCAACTCTACAATTATGGGATTCGCTTTGATGGAGTCCTTCGTTTTCTTATCTTTCGTTGTATCATACGTTATTTACGTTATCTAATTTTTAGATACTAAGCATCTGTTCTTCTTGTTAAATTTTTATTTAACTTGCCTAAATAAGTGTTTAGACATTGTCTAAGCGTAGCGTTAGCGGAGAGTTCTAAGCTGTTATAAGCTATTTGCAACATAGTTATCCTTATTATTAAGGTTAGTGCCTGTCAGTATGCCTAAGTATAAAGGTCAAATGCTAAAGAAAATGTATGTTTTTATTTTACTACTTTACGTTAATAATGTAAACTTATCTCAAAGCAAAGTACGGAGTCAGATAGGTTACGCCACACCTAATCAGGTGTACAAAAATTCAGCCCTGTATCGCATAACTAGTCTTACCTCCTATCTCCTAGGTTTCTTTGATGGTAGCAGACACTCCTTAAAAAAAAGCGCCTCTAAGGGTTTTAATTACTCTGCACTGTGTTATTATATTCTTGCGACAACGCTCTCTGTTACCTCAGACAGTTTTGAGCAATTTAAATTTTCCTCTGTAATAGTTAAGGGTACTAAACCTGTTAAGAGTTTGAGGTTACGAGGTAAGGTTAAGTCCCTAAGGCGCCGAATCCGAGCTATCCCAAAATCTATCTTAGCGACTAACAAAGGTACTCTTGCCTTTAGTCGTGAGTTCTTATCCCTTTGGGGAAGGTTTTTATCGTATAAAGAGAAACAAAAGTACTTAGTTGTACCAGAATGAAAAAACCACCGCTCATTAAAACGACGCGTTGATATAGCGAGGTATTTAACTACGTTTGAAAACCTAGAAGGTGAGAGCAGGTTAGGCGAAGGTGCCTATGCCCCAAGTGTGCAAAAGGTTCATAGGTCGGCATTGCTGAGGCCTATGTTGCTTTTGGAGTCGATTTATTGGAGAGAGCCTGCTGAGATTGCTAGGAAGGCGTCGGGCGCAGAAAAGTATACAAAAGAGTTAGCCGAAGAAAAAACCCAAACAGAGGCGTTTATTGAACGGCTAACAATTAAGTATAAAAAAGAGGCTGCTAAGCGTCTATCAGCCATTAAACGAGCGCATGCTGCTAAATACTCCAAGCTCCTGAGGGCATATAGGGAAGCTGCGACAGCGCGGGCAGTTAGAGCTTCTAAAATTTCTAAAGATGCTTCGCTTGCGGCTATAATACCTGCTGTAAATGTTCCCGAGAAGCCAGAGCGAATTAAAGCTGTCTTACCAAAAAGGGGTCCACGTGTTATTAAATTTAAACAGCACCTTAAGGCTGACCCCCGAGACCTCTTATGGAGAAATCAGTCTGAGATTAGAGATACTTGAGATGAGGATAACTTTGAGTGGCTAAACCACATCTCTTACAAAGATTCGTTTCTGATTAACCGAATTAAGGTTGGATTTAGGTATAAAAGGTTTAAAATGCGTTATAGGCGTCGACGTTATAGGTATCGGCGTAAGCTGTTCGGACGTATGAAGCTGCGCCGTATAAGAAAAAATGATAAATTACAGGTTGTTTGGAACGCCCACAATAACGCAAACACTTGAGTTTTTAATGATACTTATGCGCCTATTTCGTACGAGAAGGGTGGTATTATTAATCCGCTAAATGCTTACAGTTTACTTTATTATAAGCTACAGCAGTCCTCATCGTTTACACGTAGCTTTAAGGTTAGTCGTGGGGTAACTGTTTCCAAATCACGTCGACCAGTAAGCCTACCACTTAAGTATGCAAGCGCCTTCAGTTGGGTTAAGCGATTTAAAGTAAAAGTACCTAAGGCAATTAGAGGTTATGCGTCTTGGAAAGGGGTTAAAAAGTATGAGTCGCTTGCTTATTTTGCGCTATTAGTCGCAAGAGAGAAGCCTGTGGTCTTTAATAATGTAGCTATGGTATTGTTACTAGGTGTTTTACCTAGGTACTATCTTCATAAAATGATGTCACGGTCCTCAACACATTATTTAAGTCGGTTTTACAATTCTAATTTTAGTCTTCCTAGCTTGAGCTCTCAGAAAGTTAGGAAATATAATCGCCAACAAATTGCCTATAAACTTGATAGCGGTGTGCATAGTATGTATTCTATGTTTTTAGGTAGTATTCTAACAAATTGGCTAAAGTCACCCCTATCACTAACGGTTCTTAACCTTAAATTGCTGTTTATTAGGTTTTCTGAACACAAGTTGTGTAAGAAGTTAGTTAAAAAAAATATTCGTTTCCATTATAAGATTGGAACTGGATTTTTTCTTAAAGAAGCAGTTCAGGTGATTTTAATCTCTATTCGTATGAAAGACCCAGAGTTTTTCCTTGGGTGGTTCACAAAAATTATGGAAAAAGTTGCCTTTTTTAGGCACAAGCATTATATTATGTTTTTCAGAAGTGTATTTACTTACCTAAGTCGGTACGCATTTAAGCGTATGGGTCTTAAGGGTCTGTACTTTGATATTCGTGGTAAGGTTGCTGTTAAGGGTGACTCTAAAAAGAGGCATATTTTGCTACGCTACGGAGAATGTACTTTTTCACAAAAATCCATTCATGTTTCATCCGCTTATAGTAAAGTTCACACCTTTACAGGTGTGTTAGGTGTTACGTTTATGTTATTTTTCTAGTTTACTTCGTTGTGTAAGAACTTTTCTTACCAATCTTACGGTAAACTAGCTGGCGAGATAGCCTTAGCCCCCTTTGAGTAAACATGCTTATAGGCCTAGTGTTAACTATTAAGCTTTTAGATAAGTTTAAGCTGTTTAAATTAGATCCATAAAGTAAACATTTATTTTTCACCTTCTTTCTTTTCTTTAAAAAAAGTGACCTAATGGCTAAGATATTTTTATGGCATCTACCAAATGATAATTTAAGGTTATTTTTTTTATACTTAGTGATTTTGTAAACTTTTCCTTTAAACTTAATTTTGATAAAGTAGTAAGCATCCCAACTTTTAAGTATTTTAGTTAGCTTTTTGCTTAACTTTCCTAATACGGATCGATTATGTAATTTAGCTACGTGGAGTAGCGGGAATAGTTGTCTTTGGTGTGAAATTGCGCTAAGGGCTAGGGTTGTTCGATTAATATTAACGCGAAACTCGCTTAAGTTGATGCTAAACATAAAGTAAAACCTATTATTGTAAATGTAGGCGTAGTACTTATCTTTGGACTTTAATACAACTAAGTTAGTCGTATACGCAGGTAATAAGATATTGGCGGTCTTGTAGTTTATCATTAAATCTTAATTCTAAAAAGTAAAGTACCACCTTCACCAAATTGAACAGCTCTATCTAAGCTAGTAATGCCCTTATTAGTTTGTACAATGTACAAGGCTCGTTTATTGTTTAACTCCCTTTTAGCGTAATTACAGGTTATATTTTGTTTATTGTTACCGCCCATAAATCTAATAGACTTTAAACAAGGGCTGTTATTTTTATACTTTATGTTAACTTTTACAGTGTGTGGTGCTATTGCCTCATACTCGATTAAGTTATAGTCAGTTAAAATTCTTAAAATTTTTAGAATACCTGAATTGCTCATAATCTGTACACTTAACTTTTGGTTTTTAGCGGCTAAGTTGATTAGGTTAATGCTTTTAACTACTGTTAACATTTTTTACCAACTAGAAGCTTGAATATTTAAAATATTACCCGTTTTGTTTAATTCATTAATTTTATGTCTTCCTAAGTGACAAAATTTTCAGACACCTCTACTTTTACCTGTTAATAGGCAAGCATCAACATGCCCTCTAATTTTAAACTTCTTTAATCTAATTAATTTAAAAAAAGCGTACGCTCTTTTGTTGTTGATTAAGTTTTTATTATTTTTTACACTTTTTAGTATAATTTTCTTAATTTCAATATTCTGTGCAATTGATCGTTTATTTAATTGTCTTCATAACTTTGTGTGCTTCATTACCTATCAATTTCACCAAAAACAATATCAACAGTTCCAATAATAGCTACTAGATCTGCGAGAAAGTGACCTTTACTAATTTTAGGGCATAGTTGCATGTGATGGTACGCTGGAGATCTGACTTTTACCTTGTAAGGTTTATTAGACCCGTCACTAAGAATTGTTACACCAAACTCTCCCTTAGGAGACTCGATAGTTCGGCTTAGCATGTTAGGCTCAATAAAAATATTTTCACTCCAGTATTTAAATTCGTTAATCGTATTCTCCATTGTAATATTGTGGTTATATACTTTTTTACTAAGGTCTTCCTTTGTGACGTAAGCTAAAATATCGTAGCTATCGAATGATTTGTTTTTGTTGTGACTGTTAGTTACAGTACATTTTTTAACAACTTGGTTGACAATATGAAGGCTTTCAATCATCTCGTACATACGAATAAGAAAACGATCATAACAGTCACCGTGTTGTCCAATGTAGCTCCTAAAGTTAACACTAGAGTAGTTAGCGTAAGACTCTAATCTTGATAAACGCAAATCTCGTTTAAGTCCTGTACTTCTGGCTAATACACCAGTTAATCCATACTCTAAACAAGTTTTATACGAGTATGTACCTACGTTCACTAAACGTTGTTTCCAAATTTTATTGTAGGTGAGGACATTATGCATTTCGTTAATCGTAACTAAACAATCTTTGGAGAATTTTAAAATATCCTCGAGGAGGACACTATTTACAGCGTCATAATTGACATCGTTCGGGCGATAAAATGCAGCATGCATACGCGCACCCGATACTCTTTCATAGAATTCCATAATTTTCTCACGCTCCTCAAATGCCCAAAAGATTGATGACATACTACCAACATCTAATGCATGGCAAGCTAAAGCTAACATGTGGTTTAAAATACGAGTAAGCTCATCATAAATTGTACGGACTTGGGTAATGGCGGAGTTCGTGTTTGTGGTTCCTAACAATGACTCAATTGCTAGGCAATAAGCATGCTCTTGGGCCATCATAGAGACGTAGTCAAATCGATCAAAGTAAGGTAAGGATTTAAGGTAGTACCTATCTTCCATTAATTTCTCAGATCCTCGGTGGAGTAATCCAATGTGGGGATCAGCTCTTTCAATAATTTCTCCGTTGAGTTGTAAAAGCATACGTAATACTCCGTGGGCAGCAGGATGCTGAGGTCCAAAGTTTAAGTTCATAGTTTTTACTCTAGCGGTTGGTTCTGATGATTTTGGTAAATTAATTTCTCAATTGTGAAATATACCCCTATTCAAACTTTAATTATCCACTCATTAACTTGATCTCTTCCAACTGTTTTAAATGAGTATGTGTACAGCCTAGTGCTATTATTTGTGTTTTACTATTTGTTATCGTTTTTAAACTTAGTATTAATTATGTTGAATTTTAACCTAAAAGGTATGGTTTTCCTTAGCTCCTTACAATCTTTAACAAGTCTACCAACATTTAGAGTTATTGCTTTAGTCTCTATTTTAGCGATTGCAGGAGTACCGCCTGTACCTATGTTTTTTATTAAAATATCAATTTTAACTACACTATTTTCTAAAAATTCATTAGCTATGGTAATAGTTATTTTTTTTTTAACTATCGTTAGTATGGTTTTTTATTTACAACTTATTCGATTTATGGTAGGTAAGAAAGCTAAGCCTGCCTATATCTATGAAAAAAATACTGTGTTGTTTTTACGGTCCTTTGCTGTTATGCTAGTTATTGTAAGCCTACTTAATATTTCTCTTGTAAGTGCAATACTAGACGTTTCAACTTTATTTGATTTGTTACTATTGTGTTAAATTAAAATGTCCAGTCCACTAAGCAGACTTAATTATGGGAGGAAAAAAAAAAAAACACAGACACGTACACCTGCATTACTTTTTCGTGGGTCCATGATTAGGTGCCCCCAATTAAAAGCTCTTGTAGTTGAGCGGAGACAAGTTACGCCAAGAAAGCCAAACTCTGCGCTTCGTAAGTGTGTGAAAGTGATGCTTACAAATTGTAAATATTTAGTGCCTTATGTCCCAGGAGGCGAGCATAACCTTAGAAAATTTGGAGAGGCTCTAGTTAGGGGTGGGGGTGCTCGCGACCTTCCAGGTGTGCGTTACTCTTGCGTTAGAGGTGCATTAGGCCTTTTTTCTGTTATGGGTAAAACTAAGCGCAGGTCTATTTATGGTGTTAAACAACCGGCGAGTATGAAAAAAATGCGTAAAAAGCACAGAAAATTTTACCAAAGTTAAGGTTATATATAATATTAAAATTTATGTCTATTAACTATCTTATTTCTCCCGTTGCATCTGTCATTTCATGGTCTAGACAAGGTTCATTGTGACCGCTAACGTTTGGTTTAGCGTGTTGTGCAGTTGAGATGATGCACTCCACAGTTAGTCGTTATGACTTTGATCGATTTGGTGTTATTTTCCGTGCAAGTCCTAGACAATCTGATTTAATTATTGTGGCTGGTACCTTAACTAATAAAATGGCGCCAGCACTCCGAACCTTATATGAGCAGACTGCTGACACTAAATGAGTACTGTCGATGGGAAGCTGCGCAAATGGCGGTGGGTACTACCACTACTCGTATTCTGTCGTACGGGGTTGTAACAGGATTATTCCGGTTGATATTTATGTGCCTGGTTGCCCACCATCAGCGGAGTCTTTAATGTACGGTGTTATTCAATTACAAAAATATATTAATTATCAAATTATAAATGAGAGGGGCCAGAAAAATAAGACATTGAAAATCTAGTAAATTAATAAAAGCAAGGACTCTGCGCGTAAACTATACACTTTCTCACCGAACACTGCGTAAAATGCAAGTTAAAAATAGGATTAGTAGCCAAGGATTATTAAAAATGGGTGGATACACAATGCATCAGTTTTTAAAATTTTTAAAACCAAGCTTAACTTTTAGTTACTTTAGCGTTAATAGCATTGCTGTAAATATCTTCCCAACGCTTTCCTTACCTAAAAGCACTGATTCTACCCCAAAGTATTTTTTAAGTACACCAAGCGTTTTACCTGTGTGTGGGTATAAAGCAAAAGCTTTATTACCTGTCCATAGTAAGTACTATGCTCCTGGTTTACACCTTATGATGATGTTTAATGCCCTTAGAGAGTTACCCTCACGTAATAGCTTAGAGTACAGGTCTGTAATTTATGACTATAATTATTTTTTAACAAGCCCAATGTTTAAATTACTAGAGCCGACAAGTCTAAGCCTACTATATAAAAAATTTGATATCAACAAATCTTTAAAAAAAAAGCGTCTCATGTCTCTTTGTTTTTTTTTATAGTGGTTAGGTTTAGTTAATGTTATTATATTTAGTAGATCTATTTAAGTAAAATTAAGCCAAAAACAGCAGGAACGCGGTCAAAGCAACTTGTCATTGCAAATGTTTCAAAAACCTTAAAAATCCATAAGCTAACTTTCCCTGTCAAAAGTATTAGCGGTATTAGTGTTAGGGGTAATAAAGTTGCGCGATTTCGTGGTTGAAAGTCAAAGAATATTAGTTATATGGTTGACCACAAGCGTACCGAACTTAAATTTATGGGTGTAGTATTAAGTGTATTTAAGGTTTTATACAGGACTTCCTTCCTAGCCTTAATTAAGTATACTAATGGCTCGTTCTCTTATATAGTAGCACCTCACGGAATGCGTGTTGGGCAAGTTATTAATTCGTTTAATGTGTTTAACTACAATAGGTCAACAAAGCGTCTACTTAGCCCTGGATCTGTCATTGTTTTGCAGCTTTTGGCGCGGTACTCAATCTTCTCTAATTTGAGTATGAACAACTCGCACCGCTCTCAATACGCTAGGTCAGCGGGTACCTACTGCCAACTAATTGAAAAATTTGAAGACTATGGTCTAGCGCTTATTAAATTACCTACTGGTACTAATAAGATTATAAGTTTAGAGTCCTATGTCGTTTTAGGTCGTAATTCTAATATTATGAATAAGTTTAGTGTGTTTGGAAAAGCAGGATTGCGTCGTCGCGCCGGAGTTAAGCCTATTGTTCGTGGAGTCGCTCGAAATCCTGTGGATCACCCGAATGGAGGACGTACAAAAACAAATAAGCCTGAAAAATCTTTATGAGGATGAGTTGCTAAGAAAAATTGCTAATTATATAATTTCGTTTATAGTTTATAGAATTGAGATTAAAAAAATTTAAGTTTATAGATACAGGAATATTGCGTAAAGTGTGGCTACGAAAAGAAAGAAAAGCTGTACGGTTTAAAAGATTGTTAAGGGTGTGATCACGAAGATCTTGCTTGCCGTCAGGACTTGCAATTATGGGTGTTGGTGTGCATAAGGGTAACCGATTTAATAGGGTAAAGTATAATAAAGTAACAATTTTTAGAAGATTTGGAGAACTATCATTTACTAAAAAACCATTTTACTATCCCAATATTAAAAAAAAAAAGAAATAAGGTATAGTTTATTGGGCCAAATTAGCTTACCAGTTGCTAATCGAACAGGAATTTATGCCCATTGGGCTGGAAGTGGTGATAACGTATATAATTATTCAAAGTTACTTAAGCAAAATTTATTTATTATCAATTTATTGGCTTTATTCTTCAAAAAGAAGTTTTTTGTTTATAATGCTATGAGGCAGCGAGACACTTTAGTCGTGTATAACCCATCTGAGGCTTATGATGTTAAAGTAGACGAAAACGAGGAATTAACCTACGTTGATCTTGCTAAGCTTGCAGTTAGTCAGATTGCGCTAGAATTGCCTTTATATGCAGGGCGCGTTCTTTTTTTAAAGCAACGTGGTGTTTTGGTAGGTTTAGTTTTATTTTTCCAACCGCCTAAAGGTGATTTTATTCGATCAAAAAGGCCCCTAGCTAGGCGTAAGAAAAAAAATCCTATTTTAGGTAGTTTATTGTACCAAAACGCTTTGCTTGAGAGCAGTCCGCTATTTTTTAGTAAACATACTTTTTAACGTATAACTATGATCAAGAATATCAATAAGCTCAGTGTATCAAAAAATACTTCAATGTCTCAAATGTTTATAAGAGAGAATTATGGGTTTGATAAATATACAACACGTAAACTGTTTTTGCGTGCAGAGTTAAGGCTTGTCTTAGTAGGTGATTGTAACTACAAAACTCAGTACGATACGCTGATTAATTATATGGCATCCCTGGTTCACAGCAAATATAGTTATAAGCTTAAACTTGTGTCAAATATAGCTATTCTAGATATGATACTTTGTTACCGTGGTTGGAGACACTTTAAAGGGCTACCCCTACGTGGCCAGCGAACGTGGACAAATGCTTGAACTGCTTTTAAAAAAAGCAATATTCTAAAGAAGCTCAAACTTAAAGTGGCTCGAAACGCGTATGGTAATTTTCAAGATTCAACCTTAATGATTGCTCTTGGGGCAGAGCAGTATAATACAATGTGGTATAGGCAGTGAAGATCAGAGTGGGCAGATAATAAAAAAAAGAGGCTCAGGTATATTAGAAAATCAAAAAATGTATGTATTATGGATTTAAACGCCACATCACAAGGTAAAATTAGTGGAGGTAACCGGGCGGCAAAGCCTGGAAAAAAAAAGCGTGTGTATAAGAAAAATTCCTTTACAATTGGGTTTGGTATAGGAACTACTCGGTGGTTATTATCAGAGTCACAAGCTTCCCAAAATGGCGGACCAGTTACGCTTAAATCTGGTCAATTAATGCAGGTATTAATTTCAGCTCCAGTTGAGAAAAAGAAAGTTCAAAAAAAGGTCTCAGCCCAAAAAAAGCAACAAGATAAGCTTGCAAAGGCTAAAAAAAAAAAAACTGCACTTAAGCAGAAAGGTGCAGAATTAAAAAGGCTTAAAACACAGAAGCTTAAAAATATTGCTAAAAGCCGAAACTAATTTTTAATATATAATGGTAATTAATACAGTTAAGGGTAAGAAAAAATCGTCTAAAAAGCACAAAGGTAAACTAGCAAAGCAGGCAGTAGTTAAAATGCAAGCAGTGTCAGGCGTGTCTAAGGTACGCAGAAGGGTTACCCCTATTCGTAAGGTAGCTTACAGAAAAAAAGGGTCTAAGCCCTATACTAAGCTACTTAGCTATTTAAATATGCCGCATACATTCAATATTCTTAAAGGGGTAAGGCTATTTAGTTTGTGTAGACTATCCCAACTTAGTTTATTAGCGTACATTGTGTTATATAAGTTATTTGTTGATAAGTTTTTAGGCTTGGCGCGCGTGTCTAAGTTTATCGGTAAAAGCCAACTTAAACGTAGGAAAAAAAAAAAAAGATGGGCGAAAATTATAAAAATTAAAGCGCCTTATTTTTATTTAAATAAATCACGTAGCAGCACTATCTCAAAAACTTACACAAAACTTAAGCTTTACAAACTTTTTTGAAATAATAATGATGTGTTTCAAGCAACAACACTTGGCTTTATTAAACGCTATGCTGTATTTGGGAATAGGTCAAAGATGCTTAAAAATATTCTTAAGCGTATTATTCGAAAATCAAAAAAGAGGACAAATTTAAACAAGTACAGGTACTCACTGTTTATGAATACTTATTCATTTAAAAAAAACTTAAATACAGGTACCCTATCTGGCATGTTTTCAGGTGTAAAGGGCGAATTGTCAAAGGCGCGCAAGCGCTGAAAACGGCAAAAACGAAGGCAACCAAATGGCATCCATTTTCGTAAGTTTTTTTTTAAAACCTTAATTGAAGGCCGTAGCTTGGTTAAGCTTGTTCTTAGAAAAAAGTTTAAACGTAAACGTGCCCTAAGCAATACAATTTCTGCATCTGCGCACACAACATTTTTTAATCGTTTACATAAACTTGAGTTTAATTTATTTAATCTGGTGCTAAGGTCGCGGTTTACCACATCTCTTAAAGATGCTCTTTTGTGAATAAAAGAGGGATCAGTATTTGTAAATAATGTACCGACGGCTAACCCCTATTTGACGTTGGAGTTAGGCGATAGAATTCAGTTAGCACTAACAAACAGGTATTTTTTATATAAAAAAACATATTTTTCCAAAAATAAAAAAGACGTGGCTAAGTTACGAGCGAAGCTATGGCTTAAGAATAAAGGTAAGTTTAATTTATTTCGTAAAAGGAGTAAGCATTGGCCGCGGTGAATTCTTCGAACAACTTACTACAAGTCTTTGGTCCCTAATTTTTTAGAAGTAGATTATTTAACCTTAACTAGTGTTATTGTTTGCTTGCCTAAAACGATTATGGAGTATGATTCAGTGCTTTGGCGTTACCTTAATATTTATAATTTTAGGCTATATAATTGGAAAATTACTAATTAATTTGTTTCTTTTAACTGGCAGTCCCGAAAAAAAAAAGATCTAGAAAATATTATTATGTTAAGTTAAATTTACATGTATCTAGCAAACTTTTATTAAATCCACACGTGTTAGACAATAAGTACCCACTTTCTAAAGCGTTGCCAGCACTTACCTCTTTAAAGGGTGAGGTTGTAAGTGCACCTACTTTAGTTGTGTAATAGCTACATAATGGTTGGTTAGCGGTTATTGGAGGAGTAGTCTAATGGTAAAACGTCAGTCTTCAAAATTGTATTTGCGGGTTCGAGTCCTGCCTCCTTCGGAGACTCCAAGTGTGGTACCAGTACCGCCTCTAATTATCAGTGTATTACTGATTGTGCTAATCAACAAACATTTTAATAGCATCACTTTAATTTCTAAGTCCTATAAAGTCCCCTTAACGTTTGATAATTTTTTATTTTATTTTTTTTCAAATATTTTTTTATCTGCATGTTTTTGTAAAAATAGCAAGTCTGCTCAGTCTCGCCAACTCTCTAAAGTTGAGCTTAAAAAAAGTACATTTAAGTTATTTTATGCACCTATTAAGGTGTCTACACTAGTATCTAAGCAAAGTAAATTCTTTTATAACCCTGTTTGTTCCTCATTTTTCAACCAGTCATTTAGTGCTAATATTACTAAACTTTTATCACTTTTTTATTGTATGGGTCAAGAGAATAAAAAAATCGCATTCTTTTCACTAAAGAACGGTTTAGTAAATCTATCAACAATATTAACTCATATGTCATTTAACGGTCCGCACGCACATTTTATTTTTAAAGTTTTATATATCCTAACCCAAAAAAAGGTTAAAACCAAAAGAAAAAAGCTTAAAAGCGTGTTGCGCCGATTAAAAGCTTACAGTATCTTTTTTCTATCCCTACCCAAGTCAAAAAAGTTTATAAAATACGTACAAGCAACAGATCTAGTTACAGTTGGCCTTACGAATTCAAACGCGTTTGATATTAATGTGCCTATTGTGAATGATTGGGCGAGCCACCGCCTTATGTACGCGTTACAAGTATATGAGTATTACCGCCTAGGTGTTGAGTATAAGAGGCTTACAGTTTTAAGATCGACGTTTTTTAAACTTCAAAATATTTATAATTTATTTTTTAAGGTATAATAGTGTTGTATACTAGTGCAGATAAACATTCTACATCACCTCAAGCTTAGAGTAAAAATTTTTTTTTCCCGCAATTTACAGGTTATTTTGCAAAAATATATGTCAGCTCCAGTGTTAGCTGGGTTTAAGGCCTATTGAGCTTTAAAAGAGGCATTAGTTGTATTAAATTTTATAAATAACAATCGAAAGGTTTTTTTAAAGAGGTACGTTTACACTATTAACCATAAACAAATTGCTATTAACTACTTGTATTTTAGCCTATTTACAGGACTTTCGGGTGCAGCCTTAGCAACATTTATTCGTCTAGAGTTGGCTGTTCCGGGTAGCTTATTTTTTAAAGGAGATTCGTTAAGGTATTTACAGGTTATTACCGCGCATGGTCTAATTATGGTCTTTTTTGTTGTTGTTCCTATTTTATTTGGTGCATTCGCAAATTTTTTGATTCCTTACCACGTAGGTTCTAAAGATGTTGCCTTTCCACGTTTAAATAGTATTGGTTTTTGGATTCAACCTTGCGGTTATATCCTTGTTGCTAAAATTGCATTTTTACGTCCACAGTTTTGGAAATATTACGATAAGCCATCCTTTTATTTACCACTCCTAGATAAGGCTACAAATAGGAATAACTGAAATTATAAATTCGGTGACGCTAATGTTGATGCTTTAAGTAACGTTACTTTTGGTACATACAGTGCTGATGATTTTACTAACTCTTGGAGAAACAGGACACCTTTAAAATCAGATGACTACGCAGATTTTGTTTTTACACCATTTAAGTTTATCAACCTTTCTGATGTTTTAAACTCTTCCGAGTCTTTTGTGTATGGTGCACTAAAAAATGTTAAAGCAAGGCGTAAAAAGGTTTACTTTACAAAATGTTCAGACCGTACATTAACTACAGCTGGTTGGGCGTTTATTACCCCATTTTCTTCTAATCCAAAATATACAAATTACGGTAGCCAAGATATTCTTATTGCATCTGTAATTTTTGCAGGTATTAGTACCACAATTTCCTTTACTAACTTATTAATTACTAAGCGTACTTTAGCTATGCCAGGTTTTAGAAATAGGCGTGCTTTACTGCCGTTTATTACTATTAGCCTATTACTTACTATGCGTATGCTTGCTGTTGTTACACCTGTGTTAGGAGCTAGTATGTTTATGTTACTTATGGATCGTCATTGACAAACAACATTTTTTGAGTTTGTTTATGGAGGAGATACGATTTTATTCCAACATCTATTTTGGTTTTTTGGTCACCCAGAAGTGTATATTTTAATTATCCCTACTTTTGGTTTTGTTAATATGGTTCTGCCTAGCAGAAACTTACGTCGAATTGCCTCTAAACAACACTTAATTTGGGCTATTTATATTATGGCATATATGGGTTTTGCTGTATGGGGGCATCACATGTACCTCGTAGGACTTGATCATAGAAGTAGGTCTCTTTATAGTACAATTACGATTATGATTTCGTTACCAGCTACCATTAAACTTGTTAACTGAACGCTTACATTATTGAACGGTGCATTAAAGTTTGATGTTCCACTAGCCTTCGCTGTATGTTATGTTATTGTGTTTATTACAGGTGGTTTTACTGGTATGTGGTTATCTCATGTTGGGTTGAACATCTCTATGCACGATACGTTCTATGTAATTGCACACTTTCATCTTATGCTTTCAGGAGCTACTATTATGGGATGTTTCTTGGGTGTATACCATTACTTTGTTTCTTGGTTTGGTGTTAAATATTCTCGTAATTTTGCTTATTTGCATCTAGTTTATTACTTTGGTGGACAGTGGTTAACTTTCTTACCAATGTTTTGGTTAGGATTTTCTGGACTTCCAAGGCGTATTCATGACTATCCATCTGTATTTTCAGGATGGCATAGTATGGCAACAGTTGGTCACCTTATTACCATGCTTGGTGTGATGTTTTTTTTTGCTACTATCTTAGATTCTTTTATTGAGCGTAAAGTACCTGTATTCTTTTGCTACGGTGTACCTAGATTTTATAAAAGAGCCTCGTATTACCTTTTTAAAGTAAGGCATTTTAGGGTTACTAAGAAACAAAACAAAATCTTCCCTAACCCAAAAACCCGCTCAAATATTGTTAACTACTTTGGAGAGGCAGAGTTTAAGTAATAGTTTATAATTAATTGGACTTAAATTTTTTTAGCATGCTAGCCCTTTTGTTCGTAGTTGGGTTAATTTATCATATAATCCTTATGCTAGCATCAACATTAACTATTGCAGCCTTAACTCTAGTAGAGCGTAAGGCACTAAGCGTTGTTCAACGCCGTGTTGGACCTAATTTTGTAGGATATCGTGGTCGTTTACAGTATATTGCAGATGCCTTAAAGCTTTTAACAAAAGGTACTTTGATTCCTGATGGTGTAAGCTTATTTTGGTTTATTTTAGCTGTATCGGTTGCCTGTACTGTATGTTACTCATTTTGGGGTAATACTGTTTGGGGTCCTAGTTTATCAATTTTTGAGATTGAGTATAATTTAGTTTACGCAACTCTACTGTCAATGATCTTTAGTTTTTGTATTATTATGATAGGTTATTTTAGTAAGAATAAGTATGCTATTATGGCCTCTATCCGGTGCGCTGTATTAACAATTAATTTAGAGATTTTTTTAGGTTTAATGATGCTTACCCTAGTTATTATTAGTGGATCATTTTGTTTTTCAACGTTTGTAGTTTACCAAGAAGTGAATTGAAACTGTTTTACGTTTTCTGGTATTTTTGGTTTAGTAATTATTACGTTTTTATTAGAAGCTAATCGGGCCCCATTTGACCTTGCTGAAGCAGAGTCAGAGTTGGTTGCTGGCTATAGCGTTGAAATTGGTGGATTTTATTTTGCCTTATACTATCTAGGTGAGTATTTTCATTTATTTTTTTTCTCGTCTATTATGAGCATATTATTTTTTGGGGGATGAGAGTACCCTACACTTCCTGTTTGGGCTCACCCATCCTATAAGTTGTTTAATTAAGATAATAGTTTAATGAATTTTAATATGGTAGCAAGGTATAAGGTAAATATTCTTTATAAGCACTCTCGAAACGCTTTAGTAGAGCCTGAGTGTAGGCAAGTTGCCCTGGCTTACAATACAGCGAAGTTTAATTCCCCAATTTCATTACTTATAGTCTTTTTAATGTTAGGTCTGGCGCTTATGTCGCCTGCACCGTATACTACTACAACTCCACATTTATGCTACGTATCTAATTTGGTGTGTTTAGTTCTTGTACCGTTTTTAACAGAATCTGTGTTAGTTATCTAAACTGTGTTATTAAGTAGTATACCTAAGACCTGCTTAGTGTAATTATTAATTTTGTTTTGTGCAATAAGAAGTTTATTAGTTTCCTTATCTAACTTGTTTGATTTAGTCCCTGGTTTTTCTGAGGTTATCTTGTTGCAACTTGCGTTGTTGCTTATTGTTACACTCTTTTTTTTTATTAATAATTCGTTTTATTTACTATTATATTTTTTTATTTTTACCTTTTTAGTTGGCTTGTTTATTAGTGTTTACCAAATGGAGCTCTTTACAGGTTTTTTATACGTTATTGAAATTACGGTAGTTTTTATGCTGTTACTTGTACTATTTTACCTTAATTTCAAAGGTTCGACAACAGTTACCAGCTCGACAAATAAATACCTGTATGTAAGCTTTATTTTACTTATTTGCTTTACCCCGATGCTTTACGCAGAAAAGGAGCTTTATTTACCCTGCATCTTTAACACTATCGACCTGTGGGATAATTACTATGCATGCTTATCAAACACTGCGATGAATGATTTTATTGGGTTATACCTAAGCTATTATTTTATTAATTCCTACGAGTTTTTGTTAATTGGTTGGTTATTATTTTTAGGTAGTATTTTATGCATTACCCTTTTTAATTTGGTAGGTAGCTCTAAATCTACTAATCACCTACTTTTACGTAAATTTCTACAATTTTTTGTAGATACGTTAGATTTTTATTTTTTACGTAAACAAAATTTAGTTAATCAAAATAATACCCAACCTGGACTTAGAATTATTAAAAATAAATCCTAATCTTAATACATTTACGTTATATGATTCAAAAAGGTACTTACGTATCCCCTGCTGACAGTTGTGGAGTAATCTGAGTAAAAGTTTTTCACTTGTATTATGGTTTTAACAGGAAAATTGCCGTTACAGGTAGTTTTATTAAGTCTTCTGTTAAGGAAACAAAACCCAACAATTGACTTGTAAAAAAATCTAAAGTAAAGGGTATTGTAATTCGTACGCGTAAAGAATTGCGCAAAATTGATGGAACTACTGTTAAGTTTAAGTCAAATTCAGTAATTTTGTTAAAAAAGCGCATGAATACGTATGGAAATAGACTATTAGGCCCAATTCCATCCACAATTCGCCGTAGGAAGTTTTTAAATTCATTTCCAGGAAGAATCTAAAAGACTACTTTTTAAGAGTGCGAACCATGTTTAAAACTATGTATACCTACTGATTAAAGAATAGAAATAGAGCCTCAACAAATATTAATCTCAACTTATGGCTTCTTAACTCCATCAGACAGTACGCTATCCTCAGTACAACAACTTTATCCTATTTTATTAGCTCTATTAATGGACTAAAGTTAATTAATTTAAAGACAACTAAAACTTATTATGATTTTTTGGTAGTATTTAAATTTCTCTCTCTTGTGTTACTTGCCGCAGCAGCGTTCTTAGGAGTTGCTATCTGCTTATAGTTTTAAAATTATAAACAAGTAAGGATGAAAACTTAGAATAAGGATAAAACAAAAACTAAGTTTATTACGCCGTGCATTCCTAGCGTTAACCTAGATACTTAGATGGATAAATTTTCAATACTTGAGCGTCATGAGTATGATTGAGTTATCCACCCAACTTAATTTAATTGTCGCCACCATTACACTAGCACTAAACTTTTTAATTATAAGCGCGTGCAGAGCAGCCCAAGTTAACACCCTACCTAGCATATTAAAACTATGACTAGCTGTCAGTTTTTTTATGGGGTTTTTTTTACAGTTAACAAATTTATATTTGTTTTTTTCTAGATTAGCTTGAGACTCCTTAAGCTTAGAGTATTCTAGTGCTGTATACACAATTCCTTATATTAATATTCAGTGCAGTTTTTTGTCATTAGACCTATTTGGGTCAGCTTTAATTATGTTAGCATATTTGGTTGGATTTTTGTCACTCTTTAATTTTACAGATAAAATTTTTTGAGTAAGTACTAGCCAGTCTCTTATATTTAATTATTTTATTGTAATTGTGATTATGTTTGTTTGCTGCGACAATACATATTTGTTTTTTATTCTTTATGAGTTGCTGCTACTCCCCTCATTCCTTATAGTATATTATAATAGTCCTAATAAAAAAGGAGTACAAGCATCACTATACTTTTTGATTTGGACTCAGCTTGGTTCGTTACTTGTATTTCTAGTAATTATGTATATTATTAATACGTCAGGTGTTTCTACTATTGACGCTATAAGGTGTTTTAATTTTTCATATGAAGAGGTTTTTTATTTACAAATGCTATTATTTTTAGGTTTTGGATTTAAAATCCCTATTTGACCATTTCATTATTGGTTGACAAAAACTCACGTTGAGGCACCTGGAAGCTTTAGTATGTACCTAAGCGGTTTCCTAGTAAAAACAGCATTATTTGGTTTATATAAGTTATTCCTGGCCTTAAACTTTCCTGCTAATAACGTAATTCTTATTACGGTGGCAGTTGTTGGTGTAGTAGATGCATCATTAAAAATGTGAACCCAAATTGACTTGAAAAAGCTTGTTGCATTTTGTACGATTCAGGAAATGAACATGATTGTAATGTGCTTTTTATTTGGGTATTCCCCAATTGTAAGTGTTGGTGTTATTTTTTGTTTTATGCACGCGGTTCTTTCGTCACTAATGTTTTTTTTAGTCGATTGCGTGCAGCGTAGATATCAATCACGGCAAACAGCGGAAGTTGTCGGTTTATCACACACATCCCCAAATTTAGGGCTTTCAGTGATTTTTATGGTATTGATGTATTTAGCAATTCCAGGTACATTAAAATTTAGTTGTGAGTTTATGTTACTTAGCTATATCGCGGATATTTCATTTGTTTTATTCTTTTTAGTAGTTATTGCTGCTAGTACTATAGCGCCAACAGCATTTGCAAAAATTTGATACGGGTGTGTATTTGGAATGCCAAAAAGACAAGCATTTACTCATAATGACCTATCACATAAAGAAAGCATAATTGTATCATTGTGTTTAACATTGCTCATCCTCTTATCCTCTTTTTTTTATAATTATTTTTAATAAAAAAAATTACGGTTAAATAGTCTTACTGGATGTTTAGAGAATTATTAAAAAGTCTTTTTTCTTTGGGTAACCATACGAATTTTGTCTTACGTAAAACTAAAAGTTTTAATAAGTCCAGGTATTCTAGAAATCGCCAATATTACAGAACTGGTGTTTATTGGTGTTTATGGCTTAATGTCATTCTAGTTACTGGATTATACTACGCATTTTATCGTTATACGTTAAAGTTTAGCTATGTTATTGTATTGTACTTAGTTGGTATGCTTAGCGGACTTTTATCCTTTTTTAGTAAAAACTATTTTTTAGGTTTATGGGAGGCTATCAAATCTTGGGGAAATCCTGTAGCGTTTGATTTTATTGTTAAGTGCCGCGAGGTGAGGCTTAACTTAAAGCACTTATACGACGATTTGTTGTTAGTTACTATTGCATTTGCTAAGTATACTATTAAAAAGCTTATTAGTAAGTGGAAGTAGGCCCTGACAAGCCTAACAGGTTTTTTTTATAAAGTTTCCTTAATATTTGGTTGTAAATATTTCACATTGGGCGATTTAACTATTTTATGTTTTATTTACTATATTTTAATTTTCTCAATTATATTTTGGGTCCTAACGCTGATTAATATGGTTTTTAATAAAAAAAAAAACCACTTTTTTAAAAAAAAATATTACGAGTGTGGATTTAGTTCGCTAAGCGATATTAACATTTCAGTTAATATTAATTTTCTACTAATCGGTGTATTTTTGATCTTATATGATATTGAGTTTACATTCTTATTCCCCTTTATTGTGAATATTGGTATTGTAAATGTGTATAGCTTTTCTGTATTTACAACCTTTTACCTATTAATTATTGTTTCGTTATTGTATGACTGGCAGCGTGATGCGCTTGATTGACAGTATTAATGACGCGTGTGGAGGTTGCAATTAGCAGTTATATATTGGGGTGATGACCGAGCGGTTAAGGTGGTAGACTGTAAATCTATTGAGTTATCTCATGGTCAGTTCGACTCTGACTCACCTCAGGATAGTTGTATACTTATAGCTGATGTATACCCTATTAACTCTGCACTATAAACACGTCTTTAAGCAAGCTATACTGTGCTAGTAACAAGTTGTAGCCCGTAGTATAGCACAACCTATTATGGGTATTAAATGCCGTATACCTTATTTATCTAATACCTTATTTATCTAATACCTTATTTATCTAATACCTTATTTATCTAATACCTTATTTATCTAATACCTTATTTATCTAATACCTTATTTATCTAATACCTTATTTATC
>Ga0209771_1000535_pt1 | contig 25476 bp, 22 predicted proteins | sample SaaInl59LU_5_DNA_FD_184639 | JGI IMG/M metagenome (GOLD analysis project Ga0209771, IMG submission 184639) | Marine microbial communities from expanding oxygen minimum zones in the Saanich Inlet - ESP_59LU_5_DNA (SPAdes) (version 2) | ecosystem: Environmental > Aquatic > Marine > Intertidal zone... | reverse complement strand
AAAATTATATGAGGTAATTCATCTAAATGTTTTAGTACATCAAAACCTGTTAAACCTGGCATTTGTATATCTAAAAAAACCAAGTCTGGTTTAAATTCATTAATCATTTTTACAGCATCAACACCATTATTAGCTTCACCTAAAACAATTAATTCAGGAAAATCTTTAATGTACTCATTAATAAGCGATCTTCCTGCTTTTTCATCATCTACAATAATTACTTTTTTCATAACTCAAAGCTTATTTTTAATCCCTTAGGAGTATTATTTGATAGATTTAAAGTGCTTTCGTACATTTTTTCTAATCGAAGTTTGGTATTTGTTAAACCAATACCTTTATTAAAAACAGCTTCTTTATTTTTAATTCCAACACCAGTATCTGAAACTTCAAAATACAATTTATCTTCTTTTTTCTTAACTATTATTTTTATTTCTCCACCATCTATTAAACTAGACAAACCATGTTTTATAGAATTTTCTATAAGTGGTTGCAATAACATTGGCGGAATTTTTTCATTTAGTATAGTAGTATCAATATCAAATATTAATTCTAATCTATCTTCAAAACGTTCTTTTTCTAACTGAAGGTATTTTTTTATAAAGTTCAACTCTTCCTCTAAAGTTACTTTTTCTACTTTACTTGCTTTTAATTGATATCTAAATAAATCTGACAACTCAGCAATCATATTTCTTGTTTTCTCTTGTTCTGCTGGTACAGAGGCGCTTATGGTATTAAAAACATTGTATAAAAAATGAGGATTTAATTGTGCTTTTAAAGCAGACAATTCACTTTTTAATGCTACTTGTTTTAACTCTGCTTCTAATTTAATTTTCTTTTGATTGTCTATAAAATAACGATAGGCAAAAAACATTCCGAATTGAAATAATAAAAACAAGGTTGGGATATACCAATCCCAAACAGAACCAGTTCCATTTAAATGAAAAACACCAATACTATCTAAAAAAGAATAACGCGTTTCTCTAACAAAATAAACAACTATAGGTATCAAAATTAAAACCGTTAACATCTGTAAATATTGAGGCTTATTTTTTAATAATTTAATACCTACAAACCAAATACCAATAGATGCTAAAAAATAAAAAGTGTATTGCATACCAGCCATATACCAGTAATCTGAAAGATTTGCCCAACCCCAAAAACCTTCTTTTGCATAGTCTCCAACATTATACCAAAGCACAATTCTATAGAGAAACGAAAAAAACAAATAAAATATAAAAATGGTTAAAGCTTCTTTCTTAGTAATGTTCTTCATGATGTAAGAATTTACTCAAAAATACTATTAATCTGAGGTTTTTATAGTTCGAAATCGACGAATTGACCTATTTAAAGTTGAATTGTCCAAGACCATTTAACGGATTATAGTGCAACTAAAAGACTTCTTATTGCAAAAACTTTACTTCTGAAATAGTTTTGTAGTGTCAAAATTAAAAACAGAAAATAATGAAAAATAGTATAACTGTACTTTGCTTTTACATATTTAGCAATTTTACGTTTTCACAAGCTACAATTACTGGTAAAATTGTTGATTCTAATAATAATCCTTTAGATGCTGCTGCCATTTCTTTATTAAGTGACTCTAATCAATTTATAAAAGCTGCTGTTTCTACTTCTAAAGGTTTTTTTAAAATAGCAAATGTTAAAAATGGAACCTATTATTTAAAAATAGAGAGTTTAGGTTTTAAGGTGTATAAATCTGATAAAATCATTATCACTAATGACAAAAATTTAAATACAATTCAATTAACCTCAGCTACAGAACAGTTGGAAGAAGTTATTATAAAAACTGAAAAACCAATGGTACAAGTTTTAGCTGATAAAACTGTTTTTAATGTACAAAACACCATAAATGCAGCAGGAGATTCTGGTTTTGATTTGCTACGTAAAGCTCCTGGAGTTGTCATAGATAATAATGATAATTTAATTGTAGAAGGTAAAAATGGAGTGCTATTTTATATTGATGGTAAATCATCAGTTTTAAGAGGCGAAGATTTGGTGAATTTTCTGAAAACATTACAATCATCAGATATTGAGTCTATAGAAATTATAACCCAACCTTCATCTAAATACGATGCTGAAGGGAATGCTGGTATTATTAACATCGTATTAAAAAGAGACAAGTCTTTAGGCACAAATGGTAGCTTAACAAGTGGCTACACACAAGGTGATTTTGCTCGATTTAACAATGCTGTGTCTTTTAACAATAGAAATAAAAAAACAAGTTTGTATGGTTCTGTAAGTAATGGAACAGGAAATAGTTTTGGTTTTTTAAACTTAAACAGAACACAAAACAACACCAATTTTAACGCAAAATCAGAAACTATTTTCGATTATAATAGAACCAATGCTCGTTTTGGTTTTGATTGGTACACAAATAAATCATCGACTTTTGGTGTTATTTTATCTGGTAATTTTTCTGATAACTTTTCTCAAAATGATTCAAGAACTCCAATAACACCTCAAGGACAAAACCAACCAGACAATGTTTTAGTTGCAGAAAGTGATACAGATAGTGATGTGTATAATCTATACACCAACATCAATTATAAATATGACAATAAAAAAGGAACTTCTTTTAATGTTGATGTAGATTTTGGAAAGTATAAAAGTGATCGAGAAAACCTGCAACCTAACTATTATTATAATGGAAATGAAACTCAAATTATAAGTGAAAATATATTTTTTATTGTTTCACCAACCACTATTAATCTTTTTACATCAAAAGCAGATTATGAACAAAACTTCTTAAAGGGGAAACTAAGTTTTGGAGTTAAATTCTCGAAAATTAATACAGAAAATGACTTTGATTTTTTTAATGTTAACAATGGACAAAATCAAATAGATAATACTAGATCAAATGATTTTGAATATGATGAAATTATAAATGCAGCTTACATCAACTTTAATAAAAAGTATAAGAAAGTAAACATTCAGTTTGGTTTACGAATAGAAAATACAGATTCTAAAGGAACATTAACAGCAATGCAAACCAGTAATAATAATGTAGTTGAACGTAATTATACAGATTGGTTTCCTAGTGCAGGAATCACTTTTACTCCTAACAGAAAAAACTCTTGGGCTTTAAATTATAGCAGAAGAATACAAAGACCAAATTACCAGAACTTAAATCCTTTTGAGTATAGAATTGATGAATTATCTTTTAGAAAAGGAAATCCTTTTTTACAACCACAATACACCAATAATTTAAAATTATCTCATACTTATAATTACAGATTAACCACTTCTTTTAGTTACAGTTTTATAAAAGATTTATTTGCTCAAGTAACAGAAGCTCAAGGCAATAATCAAAACTTTATTAATGTTAGAAATGTTGCCAATCAAAGAGTATATAATTTAGGTATTTCTTATCCTTCTAAATTTAACGATTGGTGGAGTTATTACATCAGTATAAATGCTTCAAGAAATGAGTTTATTGCAACAAATCCAGACTTTATAGGTATTTCTCAAAACTCATTAAGCTTTTATGCACAAAACACTTTTAAACTTCCAAATGACTTTAGATTCGAAGTTTCTGGTTGGTATAACTCGCCTTCAATTTGGGGTGGAACTTATAGAACCAATAGCTTAGGTTCTTTAAATCTGGCACTTCAAAAAAAGTTTTTAGACGATAAACTAAATGTTAGAATTGGTATAGACGATATCCTTTTTACATCACCTTGGAGTGGAACCACTCAATTTGGAGATTTATTTATAGATGGTTCAGGAGGCAGTGATAGTAGACAGTTTAAAATAAATCTAACCTACAACTTTGGTAGTAATGAAGTTAAAAAAGCTAGAAATAGAAAAACAGGAATTGAAGATGAAAAAAATAGAATTGAATAATCACTTAAAAAATAAAATCATGAAAACATTTATAACAAGCCTTATTTTAATGGTATCATTAATTAGTTACGCACAAAATACTTACTTAAAATTTAAAGTTGATGACAAAGAAAGTAAATACATTATGTATCCTCCAGGAACAAAATTTGAAGTAAAAACAAAAGAGGGCTATATTCAAATGAAAAACTCAGAAAACCCTTACAAGCTTGATATTGAAAGTGAAGGGTTTTCGTCTATATGTATATCCTAACTATAAATCTGAAAAAGATGTATATCATTTAGAAAAAGGTGCTTCTTTAGAATTAGTACTCACAAAGCATTTTAAAGATAATGATAGTAATAACTTAAACTATAATCACAATTCTTTAACAGGATTTAAAAAGATTACAGACTCTAAATCCTTAGAAAGTAAAAAGAACCATTATTTTAAACTTAACAATGGAATTGAATTTAGTTACGTTGATGGAAAATACAATGCAACATTAAATAACAAATATTTAGATATAAAAGGGAAATATGTAATTAACTCTAAACTTGGTACTTTAAAAATAAGCTTTAATCCAAATAATGGAGAAACTTGGTGGGTCTTCAAGAGTAAAGAATAAATAAATAAAAACCTCAGCATTAGCTGAGGTTTTTTAATTACAATCCGTTTATAAAATTACCATAAGGATCTTTAAATTGTGTGCCTTCTGCAAATCTATACTTGCTTAGTTTTTTAAATTCAACTAATCCCCAAAGTAAAAATTCTTTTACAAAATAAGCATCAGCTTTATTCATATTAGGTTGATGTTCTTGTAAGAAAGCATCTATAGGACCTATTTTGTCTAGTTCATTTTTATATTGCTGGTCTGTAAAATCTTCTAAGAGCTCAAAATCTTCATCAGCATTAAAAAACCAAGAAACAATGGCATCATAAGGTGTTTCTTCACTTTGTTTTTCCAACTTCTTTATCTCTGGAAAATAGGTTGGAAAAATAGATTTAATCGCTTTTTTAATCAAATTATCTGCAACAACATGTGCTCCTTCTTGTTCACCTTCATACACCAACTCTACTTTACCAGTAATTGCAGGAATTATACCATCAAAATCACTTAAACGAATCATGGTTTCATCATCACCAGATAAAATAGCACGTCTTTCTGCTGTGCTTAGCAAGTTCTCGAATGCAGAAATAGATAGTCTTGCACTTACCCCACTTTTTGCATCTATATACTCGCTTTCTCTGGCTTCAAAAACTACCTGTTCTAATAAATCTTTTGCTAATTCTGGAACTTTAATAAAGTCTTTCTGAATATTTTTTGCCTCTTGTTGGGTTATGATTTTTGCAGTTTCTATATCCTCTGGATAATGTGTTAAAATCTGTGAACCAATCCTATCTTTTAAAGGTGTTACAATACTTCCACGATTTGTATAATCTTCAGGATTTGCAGTAAACACAAATTGCATATCTAAAGGTAATCTTAATTTAAAGCCTCTAATTTGAATATCTCCTTCTTGTAAGATATTAAATAATGCTACTTGAATTCGAGCTTGTAAATCTGGTAATTCGTTGATTACAAAAATACATCTGTTGGCTCTTGGAATCATTCCATAATGAATAACTCTATCATCTGCATAACTCAATTTTAAGTTAGCTGCTTTTATGGGATCTACATCTCCAATAATATCTGCTACAGTTACATCTGGTGTTGCTAATTTTTCAGCAAAACGTTCTTCTCTATGCAACCAATAAATTGGAGTTTCATCTCCTTTTTCTTTGATGAGTTCTATTGCATATCTTGAAATTGGATTTTGTGGATCATCATTTATTTCTGATCCTTCAACCACAGGAATATATTCATCTAACAAACCCACCATTAATCTTGCTAGTCTTGTTTTTGCTTGCCCTCTTAACCCTAATAAATTGATATTATGTTTACTTAAAATTGCTCTTTCTAATTCAGGAATAACTGTATTTTCATATCCATGCACACCTTTAAAAACAGTTTCTTTACTCATCAATTTACTAATTAGGTTTTCACGTAATTCGTCTTTAATTGATTTAGATTTATATCCTGACTTCTTTAATTCTCCTAATGTTTTTATATTATTCATTGTTCAGCTTTTGACTGTTTTTTATCCTTTTATTCTTTTTTTTCTATTGGTTTCGTAATCTTCAAAGATCATTTCTCCTAATCCTTTTAATCCTGTATAAAAAGCTTTCCCTTGGTTGGCTTGCGTAAATGCTCTAACAAACTGCATTAAATAAGGGTCTTGAGCAATCATAAAAGTAGTAATGGGTATGTGTAATTTTCGAGCTTGTTGCGCCATTGCATAACATTTGTTTACTATATATTTATCTAAACCATTACTGTTTTTATAATACTGACCATCAGGTAAACGCAAACAACTTGGCTTACCATCTGTTATCATAAAAATTTGTTTATTGGTATTTTTCTTTCTACGCAATAAATCCATGGCTAAATTTAAACCAGCAACTGTATTTGTATGATAAGGACCTACTTGCAAGTAAGGTAAATCCTTAATTTTAATAGTCCAAGCATCATTTCCAAATACCAAAATATCTAATGTATCTTTTGGATATCTGGTTGTAATCAACTCAGCCAAAGCCATGGCTACTTTTTTGGCTGGTGTAATTCTATCTTCTCCATATAAAATCATTGAATGACTGATATCTATCATTAACACAGTACTCATTTGGCTTTTATGCATTGTCTCTTCTACTACCAAATCGTTTTCAGAAAGTGTAAAATCACCAATTCCATTATTAATTTGAGCATTTCTAATGCTTTCAGTCATAGAAACTTTATCCAAATTATCACCAAATTGATAAGCTCTAAAATCTCCTGTATGTTCATCTCCTATTCCTGGAGATTTACTTTTATGATTACCAGAACCACTTCTTTTTATCTTACCAAAAATATGATTTAATGCCTGCTGACGAATTGCACGTTCTGTTTTTGGAGTAATTTTTGTACCTCCTACTCCATCTGCATCTATTTCTTCTTTGATGTATCCTTTCTTTTTTAGATCTTCGATAAAATCATCAATTGTATATTCAGCAGTGGTTAGATTATACTCTTTATCTAAAGAGCGTAACCAGTCTATAGCTTCATCAAAATCACCTGAAGTATATGTTATGAGTTCTTTAAAAATCTCAAAAAGTTTCTCAAAAGGAGATTGATTTTTTGCTTCATAGGTTTTAAAAACAAAACCTTTTCTTTTCTTGTAGTTTTTCATCACTATAAAAATACGGCTTTATTAAGTTAGATAAAATTGCAATTAAATAATAGCTTAGAATTTTATAAAAATCTTAACATTTAGATAAATATCTAAAAAGTACCTTGTTAGCTTAATAAATTCAACAAACTTATATGAAAACTCAACCGTTAAAAAAGCTTAACATCTTATGGATATTTCTATTGATGGTAGCTATTGTTGGCGTTCAAGATGTAAACGCACAAAAAAAGAGTAAGAAAAAGAAAAAAGGAGACAAAAAAGAAGTAGTAGCTCCGAAACCAAAACCAAAACCAAAAGGAAAAACTATTGCTAGCTTAACAAAAAGCAGCAAAAAAATTGAAGGATTATTTACAATCTATCAAGATACAATTACTGGTTCTGTAAAGCTTTTAGTAAAAGATGATCAATTAAATAAAGACTTTATCTATTTTTCACAAATAGCAGATGGTGTAACAGAAGCTGGTGCTTATAGAGGTTCTTATAGAGGTTCTAGTGTTTTTCACATAAGAAACTACTATAATAGAATAGAATTCGTTGCTCCAAATACAGCTTTTTATTTTGACAAAAACAATGCAATTTCAAAATCTGCTGATGCTAATATTAGTGAGGCAGTTATTGCAAGTGGTAAAATTTTAGCTTCTGACAAAAAGAAAGGTGAACACTTAATTGATGCTGATGGTCTATTCTTATCAGAAACTTTTACAAGAATAAAACAACCTAGATTTCCTGGCCAATCTCCTTTTGCATTTAGCTTAGGAAGATTTGATAAAAATAAATCTAAAATTAATGCCATTAAAAACTATCCAGAAAATACAAACGTAAAAACTGAATATGTTTATAGTAATCCTTCTGTAATTAATGGAGGCTCTAATGCTGTTACAGATGGTAGAAATGTTTCTATTAAAGTATTCCATACTTTTATGAATATGCCAACTGAAGACTATGAAGTTAGAATGGATGATCCAAGAGTAGGTTATTTTTTAACTGAAACTAATGACATGACTACTACAGAAACTGTTAATTATAGAGATATGATTCACAGATGGAAGTTAGTTAAGAAAAATCCTGAAGCAGCTATTTCTGAACCTGTAGAACCAATCACTTGGTGGATAGAAAATTCTACTCCAGTTGAATGGAGAGAAACTATTAAAGAAGGAGTTTTAGCATGGAATGAAGCTTTTGAAAAAGCAGGTTTTAATAATGCAATGGTTGTAAAAGTACAACCAGATGATGCAGATTGGGATGCTGGAGATGTAAGATATAATGTTTTACGTTGGACATCTTCTCCAAATCCTCCTTTTGGTGGATATGGCCCAAGCTTTGTAAACCCAAGAACTGGTCAAATTTTAGGTGCAGATATTATGTTAGAATATGTGCATTTTACAAACAGAGTATTTGCAGATAAATTATATAATAATGCTTCTAAAAACATGATGTTAGAGACAACTGAAGAATTAGAAGCTAAGAAGTTTTTAGCTAAAAACAATTTACTTTTCTGTTCTGCTGGTCATGTAATGCATGAAAACTTACAGCTAGGAACTGCTGTTTTACAAGCAACAGGTGCCTCTGCTTTAGATATGGAAGCTATCAAAAAAGAAGGTATGAAATCTTTAATTATGCACGAAGTTGGACATACATTAGGATTAAACCATAATATGAAAGCTTCTCAGTTATTTTCTCCTGCTCAATTAGCAGATAAAGAATTTATTAAAGGAAAAGCTTTAACAGGTTCTGTAATGGATTATGCTGGAATTAACATTACAAATGATAGATCTAAGCAAGGTCAGTATTATGATATGGCAGTTGGTCCTTATGATATTTGGGCTATTCAGTTTGGTTATACTCCATTTAAAAGTGAAGCAGAAAGAAATGCTCTATTAAACAGAAGTACTGAGCCAGAATTAATTTTTGGTAATGATGCAGATGATATGCGTTCTCCAGGAAAAGCAATTGACCCTAGAGTAATGATTGGAGATTTATCTAATGATCAAATTACGTATTCTATCAACAGATTTGAATTAGTAAATGATATGATGAAAAATCTAAAAACTCAATTCTTAAAGAAAGGTGAAACTTATGAAGATTTAAGAAGAGCATATTATACCTTACACAACCAAACAAGAATTGCAGGTGGTGTTGTTTCTAGATTTATTGGTGGTGTTTATGTAGACAGATCTACTTATGGACAAGAAGGAGGAACTCAACCTTATACTCCTGTAAGTTTAGAAGATCAAAAAAGAGCAATGGCTGCTTTAAAGAAATACATTTTTACACCTAATGCTTTTGACACACCAAATGAAGTTTACAATTATTTAGCAAGACAAAGAAGAGGGTATAATTTCTTTGGTGGACCAGAAGATCCTAAAATACATGAACAAGTGCTAGGTTATCAAACAAGCATATTAGCACACATTATGCATCCAAATACTTTACAAAGAATTTCTAATTCTGAGTTGTATGGAAACCAATATAAGTTATCTACTTTTATGACAGATTTAAACAATATGATGTTTAAACCAGATGTATATGGAAGTATTAATTCTTTTAGACAAAATTTACAAGCTGTTTATACTCAAAGATTAATTAGTATGGTTACAGGTAGAACAAGTGGTCGTTTTTCTGTTGCTGCAAAATCTATGGCGATTTATAACTTGAAAAACATTAAAACTTGGGCTAGCAATGGTACAGGTGATTTAGCTACTAAAGCTCATAAAAATCACTTAAAAACGCTAATTACTAACGCAATGAAAGAAATTAAATAATCTTTTAAGAAATATTTAGTTAAAACCGCAATTCTATTGGATTGCGGTTTTTTTATCTTTACATATAAATCATTTTAAGGGTATGAGTAAAGTTTTAATTACAGGAGGTACAGGTTTAGTAGGGTCAAGGTTAACAGAATTACTACTAGAAAAAAACCATGAAGTTGTTATTCTTAGTAGAAACCCTAAAGAACAAAATGAATTTAAATGGGATATTAAAAATGACTTTATAGATGATAAAGCATTTGAAAATATAGATTATATAATACATTTGGCTGGAGCTGGTATAGCTGATGAACGTTGGTCAGATAAAAGAAAAAAAGTAATTATTGATAGTAGAGTTGAAACTGCGAACTTATTATTTAAAAAGGTAAAGGAATTAAATCGTGATTTAAAGGGCTTTATTTCTGCTTCTGGAAGTGGTTATTATGGAGCAGTAACATCAGATAAAATATTTAAAGAAACAGATAAAGCTGGAAATGATTTTTTAGGTGAAGTTTGCCAAAAATGGGAAGATGCTGCTCACCAATTCAAAGCCTTAAAAATTCCTGTTACTATTTTAAGAACAGGTATTGTTTTATCGAAAACAGGTGGAGCTTTAGAAAAAATGAAAACACCCATAATTTCTCCTTTAGGCTCAGGAAATCAATATTTACCTTGGATACATATTGATGATTTAGCTGAAATGTATATTTATACCATAGAAAATAATATTGAAGGTGTTTTTAATGCTGTGGCACCTGAACATCACACAAGTAAAACATTTTCTAAAGCATTAGCAAAAAATATAAACAGACCTTTTATTGGTATAAATGTGCCAAGTTTTGCTTTAAAATTAATGTTTGGAGATATGTCTCAAATATTACTAAAAGGCTCTAGATTATCATCAAAAAAAATCGAAAAGAATGGATATCCTTTTCGATTTAAAACACTTAATAAAGCATTAAGTAATTTGTAATATTCTTAAAATGTAGACGTAATATCTAAAGCTACTTCACTCCAAGTTTTAGATACACCATCAGCACCTGTATGTAATAACTTACACACTTCATTTAATTTTGCTAAAGCAGCTGATGCATTCCAATCGTTTACATCTATAGTCGCTTTCATATTAAATATTTTATCTTTAATTGTATAAGTAAATGGCACATCTTTAGTTTCACCATTCATAGTTATTTTAGCTGTACCAGTAGTTTCATCATTGATTAAAAGTTTACCTTTTAATAAATCTGTATTATCCATTACACCAAAGAAAAACTTTCTAATTTTATAATCTCTACTCGAATCTTTAGTTGCTAAAGTAGTTACAGGAATTGAAAACTCTGTATTATGTATAGCTTCTTTAACAGATGCTCCTTCTCCTCCAGAAATTACATCTACTCTTGTAAATTTACCCCCAACAGCAACTTTTTCTGTTGTTTTATAAGCTGTAAAGTTAATATCGTTTTTTGCATTTTCTACAACAAAAGCTGCTGCAGGAACCTTTTCTATTTGTGTTCCATTTTTATCTTTATTCGCATCTGATTTACAAGATGAAAACTGGAATGTTGTTGCCACTAAAAATAATAATAAACTAATTTTCTTCATGATCTTATTTTTTATTTAAAATATTGTTTGCCAATTTAATATACTCTTTTTTTGCGTCTGTAGAACTCATACCATTTAACTGCATCCAAGCATTAAATTTAAAGGCACTTCTTACATCTAAACCACTATTAAATGTAAACTTATTTCCAAAAGTAGCTTGTTTATAATAAGCGTAGAACTTTAGCATTAAATCTGGAGCAATAGCTTCTTTTAATTTAGAGATTTCTTCAAAAGCTTTTTGAAAATTATCATCTAAATTAGCATCTTCATTATTATTTTTCTGCGATAACTTGGACACCACCTTTAACTTTATCTCCTAAATTTACATTTACTTTAGTACCAATAGGTAAAAAAACATCTACCCTAGAACCGAATTTAATAAAACCAGCATCTTCACCTTGAACAACTGTTTCACCTACAGTAGCATAATTTACAATTCTTTTTGCTAAAGCTCCTGCAATTTGTCTGTACAATATTTCTCCAACAGAATCATTTTCTACTACAATAGTAGTTCTTTCGTTTTCTGTAGATGCTTTTGGGTGCCAAGCAACTAAGTATTTACCTGGATGATATTTACTATAATTTACTTTACCTCCAATAGCATATCTAGTTACATGCACGTTAATGGGAGACATAAAAATTGAGACTTGTAATCTTTTATCTTTAAAATATTCTGGCTCTTCTACCTCTTCAATTACAACTACTTTACCATCAACTGGAGCAATAATTGTATTATCATTTATAGCAGTAAGTCTCTTTGGATTTCTAAAAAATTGTAAAACAATTATCACAAAAACTAAAGTTAATACTTGAATAGATTTTGCAAGCCATAAAATATCTACGAATTTATCTGCTAATAAGATTATAGAAATAGCAATAATAAAAGTAACAACTATAATTTTATAACCTTCTTTATGAAAACGAATCATGCTTATATAATAAAATTGATATACAAATATACGAATGGAGCTACAAACAACAAGCTATCTAACCTATCTAAAATACCTCCATGACCTGGCATTAAATTTCCACTGTCTTTTATATTAGCTTGTCTTTTAAATTTTGATTCTATTAAATCACCTAAAGTACCGAAGACAGACACTATAAAACCAATAACTAACCAATTTAACATTGAGAAGCTAGTATTATATTTACTTATAAATAATGAAGCTAATAATGCAAACACTAATCCACCTAAAAAACCTTCTATAGTTTTATTTGGAGATACAGAAACAAATAATTTATTCTTTCCAATATTTTTACCAACAAGAAATGCAAATGAATCATTTACCCAAATAATCGATAATATGCTTATCATTAAATAAGGATGAAAAACATTATCATAAAAAGGTAGTAATATTAGAAATGCCATTGAAAAAATAACGTACCTTATTGTAAGTCCTAATTTTTCTCTATCATTTCTAAATGTAGTTACTTTTTTTGCAAAAAGTTGATACAAAAAATAGATGCCTGATAATATAGTTATGCCTAATATTAAAACTACTGGATAACTTTCTTGCCTTTGTATTATTAAAAAAAGTAATAAAGCAAATATTAAATAAGATGCAAATCCTTTTAAATTTATGATTTTAGAAAATTCCCAAATACATAAAAAACCAAAAATACTAGTTAATATAAGGTAAGTGTATTGAGAAAAAAGTATAGATGATATAAAAAGTAATATATAAACTATCCCAGAAAAGCTCCTTCTTAAAAGGTTGCGCATATTATAAATTTTCTAACAGCAGCAAATATAAGTTTTTTGAATTACTGTTTCCATAGTTCAGAAAATTATCGTCATTTTTATTTATCTGATAATTTCTAATTGATGAAATATTAGTTGGTAAAGAGTCTTTAGAATTAGTTTTAATACCTGTTAATCCTTGACCCGTATTTTTTACTATTTGGCTAGTAGTTGCTAAAACAATAAAATTATCTGGATATTCTATAAGCTTTTTACTTCTTAATTGATTTGAAGAAAACATAATATCTCCATTTTCTGCAATCAAATGTTCACAAGAAGTAAACACTGGATATTCTGCTTTAGGTAAAGAAGATGATTCTATTTCTTTAGATGGCAATAGATTCTTTAAGTCATTATTTAACAAATAAACAGAACTCCAATTATTCTCTTTAAGAATGTTTCTTAAATTTTCTTTAACCTCTTGTTCTTTTATACAATAAAGAAACTTACCTCCTTTTTTTACAAAATTGTGTACAAACAAATCGTCAAGAGATAAATTTACCTCTTGACTTTTAATTTCCTTATCCTTTTCGTCTTGGATATTAAAAAGCTTCTTAAAAAAATTCATTAAAAAAATTATTCTTCAGATACTGTATCTTTTGGTTCCTCATTAGTTTCATCTGTCTTAACTTCGACATCTAATTCTTCAAAAGGTCTCTTACCAAAGATTTTTTGTAAATCGTCTTTAAAAATAACTTCTTTTTCTAATAGCAATTCTGCTAAAACTGTTAGCTTTTCTTTATTCTTCTTTAATAACTCTATAGCTCTTTGATATTGAAACTCTATCATTTTAGAAATTTCTTTATCTATTTTCTTACCTGTTTCTTCGCTATAAGGTTTTACAAAAGCATCATTACCAGAAGAATCGTAATAAGTTATATTACCTACTTCACTATTTAAGCCATAAACAGTAACCATTGCTCTTGCTTGTTTAGTCACTTTTTCTAAATCGCTTAATGCTCCAGTAGAAATCTTATCAAAAATAATTCTTTCAGCTGCTCTTCCTCCTAAAGTGGCACACATCTCGTCTAACATTTGTTCAGTCTGAACTATCATTCTTTCTGCAGGTAAATACCAAGCTGCTCCTAAAGATTGACCCCTTGGAACAATAGTAACTTTTACTAATGGAGCTGCATGCTCTAACATCCAACTTACTGTTGCATGACCAGCTTCATGATAAGCAATAACCTTTTTCTCTTTAGGAGTTATTACTTTATTTTTCTTTTCTAAACCACCAACAATTCTATCTACAGCATCTAGGAAATCTTGATGATGAATCGCTTTTTTACTTTTTCTAGCAGCAATTAAAGCAGCCTCATTACACATATTAGCAATATCTGCCCCAGAAAAACCAGGTGTTTGTTGAGCTAAGAACTCTACATTAACATCTTCTGCTAATTTTAAAGGTTTTATATGAACTTCAAAAATTTCTTTTCTTTCGTTAATATCTGGTAAATCAACATAAATTTGTCTGTCAAAACGACCTGCTCTCATTAAAGCTTTATCTAAAACATCAGCTCTGTTTGTTGCAGCTAATACAATTACATTAGTATCTGTACCAAAACCATCCATTTCTGTTAGTAACTGATTTAAGGTATTTTCACGTTCATCATTACCTCCAGTCATACTATTTTTTCCTCTTGCTCTACCAATAGCATCTATCTCATCAATAAAAATAATTGATGGCGATTTTTGTTGTGCTTGCTTAAATAAATCACGTACTCTAGATGCACCAACTCCTACAAACATTTCAACAAAATCTGAACCTGATAAAGAAAAGAATGGCACTCCAGCTTCACCTGCAACAGCTTTTGCTAATAATGTTTTACCTGTTCCTGGAGGTCCTACTAATAAAGCACCTTTAGGAATTTTACCTCCTAAAGCAGTATATTTTTCTGGGCTTTTTAAGAAATCTACAATTTCTTGCACTTCTTCTTTAGCACCTTCTAAACCAGCTACATTTTCGAATGTTGTTTTAACATCTGTATTTTTATCAAATAGTTTTGCTTTAGATTTACCAATGCTAAAAATTTGACCTCCTGCTCCAGAACCACCTCCTGCTCCAGACATTCTTCTCATAAAGAATACCCAAATTAAAATTAGAATGATAAAAGGCAAGAAACCAATGATTGCATCAAAAATGCTAGTTTGCTCTTCATTTTTTAAATCTACAATAAGATTATTCTCTTCTTTAGCTTTATATACTTGGTTTTCAAAGTTTTGTTGATCTCCAAAATTATATTCATATACAGGAGAGCCTGGTCTATAAAAAGCTGAAGTAGTGTATTTTTTATGTTTTTCTTTTTCTAATGCTTCTTTAGTTAAATAAATTTGAGCAACATCTTTATTTACAACTGTAATTTTCTGAATGTCATTATCGTTTAAGATTTCATCAAACTTATTTTTAGAAATACTTTTAGAAGCTAAATCTCCACTATTTAAAAATTGGAAAGCTATTATTGCTATAAAAATCGCCCCATAAATCCAGTAAGAACTAAATTTAAACTTAGGCATATTTGTTTTATTATCTTTATTTGTATTATTCATGTAATTTAAAATCTATCAGATTAAACTGGATTAATTTCGGTGATTTTTGCATCTCCCCAAAGACTTTCTATATCATAAAAATCTCTAACTTGCTTTTGAAAAATATGAACTACTACATTAACATAATCCATTAAAACCCACTCAGCATTACCTTGACCTTCTATATGCCATGGTTTGTCTTTTAATTCTTTACTTACAATTTTTTGTATAGAATTAGAAATAGCATTTACTTGGGTATTAGAGTTACCAGAACAAATTATAAAATAATCACAAACTGTGTTTTCTATTTCTCTTAAATCTAGTAGTTGGATTTCCTCTCCTTTTACATCATCAATCCCCTTAATAATTACAGCGATTAAATCGTCTGTGCTTACTTGTTTCTTAGTCATTAATATTCTTATAATTTAACGCAAAGTTATTATTTTTTTACGAGTTTTGTACGTATAATTAAACTTGTTTATACATTATTTAACAATTGAAAATAATCAAACTTGATGCCATTGATTCTACCAACTCTTTTTTAAAAGAGTTGAACAAAGATTCTTCATTAGAAAACTTTACAATTGTAGTTACTAAAAATCAACAAAAAGGTCGTGGACAAAGAGATGCCAACTGGTATTCTGAACCATTTAAAAACTTAACATTCAGTATTTTAGTAAATAAATTAAAATTAAAAACTAACGAAGCAAAATACATAAACTTTGCTGTGAGTTTGGCTATTTTTAAAGTACTTGAAATATATAAAATTCCAAATTTATTTATTAAATGGCCAAACGACATTATGTCAGCTAAAAAAAAAATTTGTGGAATATTAATTGAAAATTCGTTATCTAACAACAAAATAAACAACAGTATTATTGGAATTGGGCTAAATGTGAATCAGGTTAACTTTCTCAATTTAGAAAGAGTTAGTTCTCTTAACAACATCTTAGGTTATGAATTAAATTTAGATGATTTATTAATAGATCTAATAAAACAACTTAAATTTCAATTTGAACTTTTAAACAAAAAGTTATTTTCTAATTTAGAAAACGAATACTTAGCTGTTTTATATAAAAAAGATATACCCTCTATGTTTAAGACAGATAAAGGAATCACTTTTCTTGGTAAAATTATTGGTATTGCTAGAAATGGAAATTTACTCGTAGAAAACGAAAATAATGAAGTTGAAGAATTTGCAATTAAAGAAATTAGTTTTCTTTAAACTGTCTCTAAATTATCTGTAAGTGTTTCTATAAAAGAAGTTAATGGTTTTTTAACCATCATCTGCATCATCATATTAAATTGACCATTAAAATCTAATTGAACTTCAGATGAATCTTCATCAATTTCATCAATATTTGCAATTAATTGAAAATCTAATTTACTACTAGCTGCACCTAAAACAACTTTAGAATATTCTGTTTTTTCTTTTAAAACCAACCTTATTTCTGGCATTCCTTTTAATCCAAAGATGAAAGAATCTCCATCAACTTCAAATTTTTGAATAGATTCTGGCATTAATTGCTCAAAATTTTTAAGATCTGTTAAAAATTCAAAAGTTTCTTTTTGAGATTTTTCTACAACAACTCTGTTTCCTTGTATATTCATTTTTAGTTGATTTTATTTATTGATTCCACTCACTTGGATTAGACCTCCAACTTTGTAAAGTTACTAATTCTTTATCAGAAATATAATTACTATCAAGAGCTTGTTCTAATAGATTTTCGTAGTTACTAAGCGTTTTTAAACTTACATTTTTTTCTTTAAAGTTATTGGATGCAATTTCAAATCCATAAGAGAAAATAGCAACCATCCCTTTAACAACAGCTCCTTCTTCTTTTAAAGCATCTACAGCATTTAAACTACTTTTACCAGTACTTATTAAATCTTCTATAACCACAACGTTTTGACCACTTTCTAAATACCCTTCTATTTGGTTTTTTCTACCATGCTTTTTTGGCTCTGGCCTTACATAAACAAATGGCACTCCCAACTCTTGAGCTACTAAAATACCAATAGCAATTGCACCTGTTGCAACTCCAGCAATTACATCTGGCTTGCCATATTCTAATTCAACTATTTTAGCTATTTCTTCTTTCAAAAAAATTCTTACAGAAGGATAAGATAAGGTTACTCTATTATCACAATATATTGGTGATTTCCATCCAGAAGCCCACTGAAAAGGCTTACTTGGACTTAACTTTATAGCTTTAACTTGTAATAAAAGTTCGGCTGTTTTTTTTGCTGTATCTTTGTTCATAATCATAAGACAAATGTATAAAGTTTTTGTAAATGAAAAGCCGATAATTATTACATCTTCTTCACAAAAAGAAAATAATTTTCCTGTTTACATTTTAAAAAACATTGTTTTAGATGAAATTATTCATAAACTCAAAAATGAAATAATTGATGGTGTTTATTTGTATACACCTGATTTAGAGTCTGGTTGGAACTATTTTTTAACTCAAATCAAAGTTGTACCAGCAGCTGGTGGACTTGTAAAAAATAACAAAAACGATATTCTATTTATTTACAGAAATAATATTTGGGATTTACCAAAAGGGAGAATCGAAAAAAATGAATCTATAGAAACTGCTGCAATTAGAGAAGTTGAAGAAGAATGTAGTATTTTTAATTTAACTATTGAAAAACAACTTATTACAACTTATCATATCTATTTTCAAAATAAAAATAAACTAAAATTAACCTATTGGTTTTTAATGAATTCTAATTATAATAAACCTTTAATACCTCAAATAGAAGAAGATATAACTAAAGTAGAATTTATTAAAGAAAAAAGTATAGATACTATTTTAAAAGAAAGTTATGCAAATATAAGATTGGTTTACGATTATTATAAAGACAATTAGATATCTAAAAAAACATTCTATATTTGCCGACTTAAAAAATTTACAAAATTATGACTGAATTTATCACCAAACGTGTTAAAAATGTTAGAAATGATGTCCTTTCTGGAATTACTGTTGCTTTAGCATTAGTGCCAGAAGCTGTAGCTTTTGCTTTTGTTGCAGGTGTAGATCCTTTAGTGGGTTTATATGCAGCTTTTATGATTGGCTTAATCACTTCTATTTTTGGTGGTAGACCAGGAATGATTTCTGGAGCAACTGGTGCCTTAGCTGTGGTTATGGTTTCTCTTGTAGCAGAGGGAAATGCAATGGGAAATCCTGATGAAAATTTAGGACTTTACTATTTATTTTTAACTGTTATGTTAATGGGTATTATTCAAGTTTTAGCAGGAGTTTTTAAACTGGGTAAGTTTGTAAGATTAATTCCACACCCAGTAATGATGGGATTTGTAAATGGTTTAGCCATTGTAATTTTCTTATCACAATTAGGTATGTTTACCAAAACTGTAAATGGAGAAAAAACTTGGTTAGAAGGTAATTCTTTATGGTATATGATTGGCTTAGTTGGTTTGACTATGTTAATTATGTGGGGTTTACCTAAACTAAAAGCTACAAAAAAATTACCAGAAGCCTTAATCGCCATTTTAGTTGTTTCTTCTATTGTAATTTTTTCGAATCTAGATGTAGCTACTGTTGGTTCTTTTATTAGAGATGGAGGAGGAACTGGTTTAGAAGGTGGTTTTCCTGTACCTGTTTTAGAAACGTTTTCTAATATACCTTTAAATTTAGAAACACTTAAATTCATTTTTCCTTATGCTTTAATATTAGCTGCAATTGGTTTAATTGAATCTTTAATGACACTAAATTTAATTGATGATTTAACAGAAACCAGAGGAAATACTAACAGAGAATGTATGGCTCAAGGAGGAGCAAATATTATCACAGGTTTATTTGGAGGAATGGGTGGTTGTGCCATGATTGGTCAATCAATTATTAACATTAAAAGTGGTGGACGTGGTCGATTATCTGGAATTACAGCTGCTGTTTTCTTATTAATGTTTATTCTATTTGCATCATCTTTAATAGAACAAGTTCCTATTGCTGCTTTAGTTGGTGTAATGTTTATGGTTGTAATAGGCACATTTGCATGGTCTAGTTTTAGAATTATGAATAAAATACCAAAAACAGATGTTTTTGTATTGATTCTTGTTTCTTCTTTAACCGTAATTTTTGATCTAGCAATAGCTGTTGTCTCTGGAGTTATAGTTTCTGCTTTAGTATTTGCTTGGGAGAACGCAAAGAGAATTAGAGCTAGAAAGCGTTTTAGAGAAGATGGTACAAAAATATATGAGATCTGGGGACCTCTTTTCTTTGGAAGTATCTCTGCTTTCAATAGTAAATTTGATGTAAAAAATGACCCAGAAAACGTTGAAATTGACTTTGTTGAAGCTCGTATTTCAGATCATTCTGCTATAGAAGCAATTTTTGCTTTAGTAGAGAAATATCATGCAGCTGGAAAGAACATTACATTAAAACATCTAAGTGAAGATTGTAAAGTATTGTTATACAAAGCAAGTCCTATTTTTACTGATATCATTGTAGAAGATATTGATGACCCAAGATATCATTTGGCTGCAAATCCAGAAGATTTCCCCAAACCTTTAGGTGAATATAAGTTTTAATACTTTTAATTCTTTATATCAATCCTTCATCAATTAAAGGTAAAGAACGATAACGTTTACCAGTTGCATTAAAAATTGCATTACATATTGCTGGTGCCATTACAGGTACTCCTGGTTCCCCTACTCCTGTTGGTTTTTCATTCATTTTATCTAAAATATCAACATGTATTTTTGGTGCATGCTTCATTCTTGTCATTTGATAATCGAAGAAATTATTTTGCTCTACAGCTCCTTCTTTAGCTGATACTTTTCCAAATAAAGCAATAGACATACCAAAAATAGCTGCACCTTCTAATTGATTAATAACATTGTCTTTATTTAAAACCAATCCACAATCAATAGTTGTCCAGACGTTTTCTATTTTAACTTTACCATCATTCATAGAAACCTCTACAGCTGTAGCTACGTAACTATAAAAACTGTAGTGGATAGCAATACCCATTCCATGGTTTTCAGGTCTTTTTTTATTCCAATCAGCTATTTTTGCTGTATTATTTAAAACATCTTTCATCCTCTTAGTGTCATAAGGATAGTCTGATTTTCCTTTAATAACTCTATCTTTTCCTATTAAATTTAAATGAAATTGAACAGGATCTATATTTGCTGCAAAAGCTAGCTCATCTACAAAAGAATTATTACCAAAACCACTATGAATATGCACAACAGAACGTAACCAACCAATTCTTAAATGTGCTTCTGCTTTTACACTTTCTAATCTAAAATTTTCTAAGTCATAAGGATTATTTGTAAATCCTTGCCCTAATTCAAAACCAGATGCATAATCAGATAAAGGTTTAAATGAAGATACTATTGAAGGAAAAGCAACTCTTTGTAACCAACCAGAAACATTACCTTTTTCATCAATTCCTCCTTTTAAATATTGCACACTTGTTGCATGATAAAAACTGTGTTTAATATCATCTTCACGAGTCCAAACTACTTGAACAGGAGCTTTAATTTCTTTTGATATTGTTACAGCTTCTACCACAAAATCTGACTTAGATTTACGACCAAAACCACCTCCTAAAAAAGTAACATTTATCGTAATATTTTCTAAAGGAATCTCAAAAAATTGAGCTAATTCTGCTCTTGCTGTTTGTGGATCTTGAACAGGTGCCCAAACTTCTATTTTATTATCTTGATACCAAGCTGTTGCATTAGGCACTTCCATAGGTACATGCACCAAAAAAGGAACATGATATGTTGCTTCAACAACTTTATTTGCATTGTTAAAAGCAGTTGAAACATTACCTCTACTGCCTGGAACTAATTTTCCATTTTTTTGAATACGTTGAGTAAGTGTTTTTTTAAACTCTTCTGAATCAAATGATTTATTGTCTCCAAAATCCCAATTAATATCTAAATCTAATTTTCCTTGAAAAGCAGACCAAGTATTATTGGCAATAACTGCAACTCCTCCTAAACATCCATAAAACTGCTGACCAATTCCTGGTTTTTTCCTATCAATTTTAATCACTTTTTCTACTCCTGACACTTTCTCTGCATTTTTACTATCAAAGCTTTTAACTGTTCCAAAAGTCACTGGGCATCTTGCTATAGCTGCAAATTTCATATTAGGGATTCGAACATCTATTCCATAAGTTGCTGTACCATGTGTAAAATGGTTTAAATCGACACTTTTTAAAGTTTTACCTATATATTTGAAATCTTCTACTTTTTTAAGTTGAATGGCACCTTCATTTGGTACAGGTAGAGCTGAAGCATCTTCTACTAAATCTCCAAAAAATATTTTTTCATTAGAAATCGTATTAATTACATAATGATTTTCTGCTTTACAATCGCTTTCATTTACATTCCATTTATTTGCAGCTGCTGTAATTAACATCATTTTAGCAGCAGCACCCATTTTACGCATTGGTTCTAAACGTGTTCTTACACTTCTAGAACCATCTGTATTTTGGTTTCCATACTTAGCATTTCCTGTTGCTTGTTTTACATTTACATACTTCCAATCAGCTTCTAACTCGTCTGCTATTGCAGAAGCTAAAGATGTTCTTATTCCTTGACCCATTTCAGATCGAGAAGCAATTAATGTGATGTTTCCATTTTTCTCTAAATGGATAAATAAATTAGGCGCAAAAAAGTCTTTATTAATTTCAGGACTAAATTTCTTCTTGGCAGTTTGTGCAGTACATCCTAATATAATACCTGTAGAAGCTAAACCAAAAAGCTTCATAAAATCTCTACGATTTACTTGATGAATATTGCTCATGCTTTTTGATTTTTTAATTCAACTGCTTTATGTATTGCTTTTCGTATTCTACTATACGTTCCACATCTACAAATATTACTACTCATAGCATCATCTATATCTTTATCTGTAGGGCTTTCTATCTTATCTAACAAAGCTGTGGCTGCAATGAGTTGACCAGATTGACAATAACCACATTGAGGTACATTACCATCATTCCAAGCTTCACGCAAAACCTCTAAATTTTCTGAAGAGCCTTCTATAGTAAAGATTTCTTTACCTATACCATAAGAAACTGGCATACTACAAGATTTTGTGAGTTGCCCATCAATTAAAATAGAACAAGCACCACATTGTGCAACACCACAACCAAACTTAGTACCTGTTAAACCTACAATATCTCTAATTGCCCAGAGTAAAGGCATATTTTCTTGCACTTCTACTGTGTAAGATTTTCCATTAATTGATAAAATTGTACTCACTTAGATAAAATTTAAGTCTCTAAGTTACGTAATTTTTAGAATAAAATACAAACAGGATTTGGTACAGAAACTTCACTCATAAAAGTAAGTTTTCCTGTTTTTTGATTTCTTTTAAAAGAAACTAAATTATTACCATCTTGATTGGCAACAACTACAAACTTATTATCTGGTGATAAAGAAAAATTTCTAGGATTTTGACCTCTTGTGTTTTCAAAACCAACTAAACTTAAATTACCACTTTTACTATCAACTTTATAAATAACAATTGAATTATGCCCACGATTTGAAGCATATAAAAAGCGACCATCGTTAGAAATATGAATATCTGCACCAAATGAATATTTATCAAATCCTTTAGGCAATATAGAGATTGTAGTTTTTAAAACATAACTATTGTTAACTTCCTCAACTAAAGAAACTGTGTTATTTAATTCGTTTAAAACATATATCCACTTTTGATTAGGATGAAAAGTTAAATGCCTTGGACCTGCTCCAACATCCATTTTTAATGTTTTCTGATTCTTAAATTCAAGTTCATTTTTTTCATTATTTATAGTTGAAAACCACAATTCGTTTGTACCTAAATCTACTGAAATCACCTCTTGTTTTGCAGGATGAAACCATGTAGAATGCGCATGTGGTGATTTTTGTCTATCAGTAGTTCCTTTTCCAGTATGTTGCTGAACTGATAATAAATTAGTTAATCCATTTTGATTGTCTATTTCTAAAAAACCAACATTTCCTCCAGTATAATTAGCCACTAAAACTTGATTTTTTTCATTAATAGTTATAAAACAAGGGTGTGCTCCACCAGATTTAGACTTGCTTCTAAATAATAATGTATCATTATCTATTTTGAATGATTTTACAAAACCTGTTCCATTTTCATCTGTTTCATCTACAGCTAATAATGTTTTATTATCTTTAGTTTTTGCTAAGAATGATGGATTATTTGTTTTTGCAACCAAACCTTTTTTAGAGAGTATTCCATTTGTATCTAGTTGATATTTATAAATTCCTTCACTAGCTCCATTTGTATAAGTCCCAACATAAAATTCTAATGATTTCTCATCTTTTACGTCTAGCTCTTTACAACTCATAATGATAGTTAAGATTGAAAATAATATTATTTTTTTCATAATTATTTTACTTTAAAAACAGGTAGACGTTTATGAGCTTTCTCATAATGTGGAGAATTTTTATAGATAAAATCTAATTGCATTCTTGGATTGTTTGCAAAATCTTCATCGTTCTTTAATTTCTCATCAAACTTTTGTTTTAACAAGGCATCTTCAGACAAATATTTTTGAGCAACATCTTCAAAAACATAAGAAGAATAGCCTTCTTTTTGCTGTAAAATTGTATCGAAAAAATTCCAATTGAAGAAAGAATCTGTAGCCTCAGCTTCTAGAGTTTCAAGCAAATATCTAACTCCATTTTGATTGGTATCAATAAAAACATCTCCTTTCTTAAATTTTATAGTTTCTGTTGAACTTGATATGGTTGTATTGTAATGCAAATAATGACCTTCATAAGGATTTGTTCTTGTTTTAAAGTCTTTAATATGATTTACTTCAACTTGAATTGAAGTATCATTTTTAAATCTTATAAACTCAATTTGATTATTTTTTAACCTTTGAATTACATCATGCCAACCTTGAGGAATTATATAAGCTTTAGGTATTTCTACATCTTTAGTTGCAATAAAATTGTCATAGTATTTTACAACTTCTTCAAAAGGTTTTGTCTTATCATAAAATAAACGCTTTCCATTGGTAACTTTACTATCAAAGATTTCTCCTTCATAACCTTTAAAAAGCAAGTCACTATAATTTTCTCTATCTACTTTAAACTGAATAGGGTATGTTTTTTTGCCTAAAATTTCATTAACAGCATTTGCTCTTAATTCTTTTATTCTTGCAGAATTTTCCTCTGTGAATGTTACAACTGAATGCATTAAAGCATAGGTTTGATCTACTCTAATTTCGTAAGGTTTAAGCATGTGGGTTTCTACCATTAATCCTAATGTGTGGAACAATGTTGTATACCCTGTAGAATATCTTGGAGAATCAAAAAATTGAGACCAACCACTTTTTGGAGTAGAACCCCAAACATTTACATAAGGAGTTATATCAATGCCTTTTTCTTTTAAAGATTGCTCAACTTCAGGTTTCATTGTAGTATTTAAAAAATTCCCTAAACCACCTCCTAATTTATTATGTTGTGTAAACAAATGTGTAATTGCATATTGATAATCTGCTCCATTACTTACATGGTTATCTACAAAAACATCTGGATTTACAGCATGAAAAATTTCTGCAAAAGCAGCAGCATTTTTGGTGTCTTGTTTTATAAAATCTCTATTTAAATCGTAATTTCTTGCATTACCTCTAAATCCATATTCAGCTGGTCCATTTTGATTGGCTCTTGTGTGCGAATTTCTGTTTAAAGCACCTCCAATATTGTAAATTGGAATTACACAAATGATAGAATTTTGATATTTTTTT
>Ga0209771_1000533_pt1 | contig 25562 bp, 27 predicted proteins | sample SaaInl59LU_5_DNA_FD_184639 | JGI IMG/M metagenome (GOLD analysis project Ga0209771, IMG submission 184639) | Marine microbial communities from expanding oxygen minimum zones in the Saanich Inlet - ESP_59LU_5_DNA (SPAdes) (version 2) | ecosystem: Environmental > Aquatic > Marine > Intertidal zone... | reverse complement strand
GCTTTACAAATACTTTGATTTACTCACTCTATTTTATTGATTTTTAGTTGTGTTCTTGAACCTTACGGTTTCCCAATTGGATAAATGACTGAAATGTTCGCCCTGCTCATTATCAATAAAAATGTAATCATCTGGCTTCGCCAGTTGATTTGATGGTATTAGATATAACACAGGCTCCATTTCCTTCATAAACAATACCAATGCTACCCAAAGATTGTCTTTTGGTTCTCCTAATACGGATTTTGATATTTTTACGCTTCTGTCTTTTTCTAAATTGACAGTTTGTAAATACAATTTGTGATACTTACCTGCATTAGTCTAGATAGTAAAATCTACTCCCTCTCTCCCACTTTAAGCTGTCTTTTTTATTGATTTTCAAAGGTCATCTTGAATTCCGCTACGCTCCAATTAATTTTGGAATACTTCTAACCGAGCGCTTTCATTAATTCAAACTTGGTAAAGAGTTGAGCGTATTTGTGGAGTGTTTACATTGATTTTATTTCTTCTTTTTAAGTTTTTTAGTTGTAGTATCGATTTGCTTAATAAAGTCTTTTTCTACGTTAGACAATTCGTTTTTAATTTGTTCTTTGTATTTACTGTATTCTATATGTGCTTTATCTAATGCTTTTTGATGGCTGACTTTTCCTGCATTTTCTAAAATATTATTTCCCGTCATCGTTAAAAAATCATCCAATCGACCAGACCAATCATTCATATACATTGCCTTACGTTTTAATGCTTGTAATTCCGCTACTTCTAAATATGCTGTAACCATTCTATTTAAAATATCTAATTCATCTTGCTTTAAATAGTTTTTGGCTATTTCCGTTTCTTTTTTTGTTGGCTTATCTCCTTTGAAGTTCGTTAAACCTAAAAATGGTTGGTTAGCATTTGCTCTTTCATAAACAATTTCGGCTGCGGTATTTCCGTGTGCTGCCCAGTGCATTTTGTTTTGGATGGTTTTAAAGAAAGTTGTTGATATTTCTGCTTTAGGGTCATAATCTACGCTTGTGGCATAGATGTCTAATACTTTTCGCCAAAAGACTTTTTCTGACGAGCGTATATCTCTAATCCGAGCCAGTAACTCATCAAAGTAATTGCCCCCTCCTGCTTCTTTTAGCAAATCATCATTCATTGTAAAGCCCTTTACAATGTACTCTCGTAAACGAGCAGTAGCCCATTGTCTGAACTTTGTTCCTTGAATGCTTTTTACACGATAACCAACTGATATGATAACATCTAAATTGTAATACTTAACATCCTTTTCTTGTGTTTTTCCTTCAATAGCACCGTGTTGAGTGGTGTGTCGGAAATTCCGACATACCAGTTCTTCGTCTAATTCTCCTTCTTTAAAAATATTGCTGATATGTTCTGTTATGGTGCTTCTCCCTTTTCCAAAAAGCGCTGCCATTTGAGCTTGTGTAAGCCAAACCGTTTCATTTTCTAATCGAGTTTGAATTTTTGTTTGACCATCTTCAGTTTGGTATATCAGTATTTCTGTGTTCATTTTTTATTCTATTGTATTAACCTCGCTTTCATTAATTCAAGCTTGGTAAAGTGTTGGGCGTATTTGGTTAATTCATTCATGTTAATATTAGCGAAACAGATTAATTTTTAAAATCGTTTTCTATCACCTTGAAGCGTTCAAAATCTGCTTTTAAATCATTCATTGTAGGCAATGCGTGTTGTTCTTCTGGATGACTATGTGCTTTAATATAACCACTGGCTGTACTTTTTCTATTTCAGCTGTTTTCTTGTCATCAATTTCCGTGTTTTCAATTTGTGCAGCCGGTGGCTGCGAAATTATAATCTTGTTCCATAATTATTAATGCTTTAGTTTTGAGAAACATCAATTACTTGTTCCGTTATTTTATAAGAAGATGTACTATCTAAATTGATACCCTTTAATTCAAGTTCTTCCTTTATTGCATTTTTATCAAATTCTAGTTTTTCCAATAAGTAACTATGCTTTATTTCAAAAGTTCTAAATAAATCATCCCAAGTCATAGCGTAGATTTCATACTTCCCTGATTAATGTACTAAAAAACGTTTTCCTTTGTCTTTAAATGCTTCGTATTGTTTTTCGATATAATCATCCACTTTATTACTGATAACATAAAATTTCCAACGTCTTGTTTGACTATTAAATTGGTCTTCTTTCATAATAATGACATTTATTAATTATAAACCATAAAGGTATTAATTATGTATAGATTGTGCTATAAAATTCATACACATTCCCACTTCGCTCCTATCCTTGCTTCGGGCAAAGCGTATTCCATTACATTTTTAAAGAAACTTTTTAGAAAGAAAAAATAAAGAAAAGTAGTGGTTTAAACTTCGCTTTTAAGCAAAGCTGAAGTTACATAACGCAGAACATTATAGAACATTATATAAATAGGTTTATGATGAGAATCATGGTATTTATAGTACAGAAGACACTCTTGAAATTATAATAGGTATATTTAAAATTTAAATTTATAGCTATGAAACATTTATTAGTATTTACAATCTTAATATCTCTCTATGCCTGTAATTTCCAAACAAAACCTGAGGTTAGTATAGAAACAGAAAACACATTTGAAATTAAGATATCTAAAATTGAAGACGATAAAGCCGCAATCCTAAAAGTAATGAATACTCAAGAACTTGCCTGGAGCCAGAATGATTTAGATGGTTTTATGGAAGGCTACTACCAGAGTGATTCCTTAAAATTTTATGGAAAAAGTGGCTTAACAAAGGGTTGGCAACAAACTCTTGATACTTATAAAAAAGGCTACCCTTCTAAAGATCATAGTGGTACACTCTCCTTTAAAATTATAGACATTTCTCCTATTGAAAACCAAAGTTATTGGGTTATGGGGAGCTATGTTTTAAACCGAAACATAGGTGATGCTAGTGGTGTTTTTATGGTTATATTTAAAAAAATAGAAGACGAATGGAAAATTGTAGCCGATATGAGTTGTGGCTAGAAGACTATTAAAATATTTAGATTAAATCGCTGTATTTATGGACGCAATCACACCCAATGCAGCGCGTTCTCCTGAAATCATAGCGGCATTAAGAGATGCATTGAGTTGCGTATCTCCAGCTAAGAACAAGCGATCTGTCAATCGGGTCTCTGAAGGCATCATTTCATATTTCAAATCGGTCAATTTTTGTAATGCTTTTGGAATGTTATAAAGTTTAATGAAATTTGTAGTTGTAATCCCACAGCATTCATTTAATTCAGTTTTAACCGCTTCTATTAGCGATGCGTTAGAAAGCCCTTGTGTGTCTATAACAGTTACCGAGAGCAATTCTTTTTGAGGATCCGTAACAGTTTCTAAACTTGTGTTATAAAAAATATTATTTATCAAGGTTCCAGACTTTGGTATAAGTCCGATCAATTTTTGGTCAATTACGCGGGAATTGGTTTCAAAATATAAAGTTACACAAGACTTCCACGCTGTTGATTGTTGTTTTAAATTTGAGATTAAACCGCTGGCTTCAGTAGCAACAATCGTGTAGTGACTTTCTAATTTCGTGTCATCCTTAAGTGTGATTTCGCCATCTTTTAATGATTTTACTTTGGTGTTATATCTAAATGAAGTTGTCTTTAAATTCGTTAACAACTGCATGGGAATGGCTTCAATACCCGCTTTTGGAAGTGTAGCTTGACCTTCACCAAACATTTTATAAACAAACTCAAACATTCTACTAGAAGTTTCAAGTTGGGTTTCAAGAAAAATACCGCTAAAAAAAGGCTTAAAAAAATCAGTAATAATCCCATTTGAAATTCCTAATTTTTCTAAATATTCTTGTGTAGATTGTTCTGGTTCTGAAAATATAGCCTCCAGAGATTTCTTTTTCAGTTTTTGGTTTAATTTTAGTATTTTAAATTTATCAGAAAAATCCCCTATTCCAGAGAAAAGCGTGGGAAAAAGTAATGATAAATTTCTTAAAGGATCCCCTATTATTTTTTGTTTACTTGATTTAAAAATCGATGCGCCTGGTAAAAAAGGCTGCAAATCTAGAGCATCATAATCAAGATACTTCTGTGCAGCTGGATACGCTGAAAGTAACACTTGAAATCCATGATCAAGTTGATACCCATTTACACGATCAGTTTTGACACGCCCCCCTACTCGATCTGTAGCTTCAATAACAGTTGGCGCATAGCCGTAATTTTCTAAAACTTGAGCGGCTATAAGTCCACTTATACCTGCACCAATAATATGTATGTTATATTCTTTTTTTGTCATTCTTTGTTTGCTGCTAAATTTTATCTAGCATTTACATGTGTTTGTAATAAACGCTTTTTTTCTTGTTGTACGGCAGGATGTTTTTTATGCCCCCAAATCTTGTCTCTTGCTAATCGAGCACTCTCTTGCAAATCAACAATGGGAAGCGGATAATTTTTTCCAATAATAACCCCACAAAACGTTTGCTCCATAGCCGTCATCTCCCAAGGCTCGTGAATGTGTTCTACAGGGACAGCATTTAACTCAGGAATCCATTTTTTAATAAAAACACCTTCTGGGTCATGCTCCTGAGAATTTTTGACAGGATTATACAATCGTACCGTATTTATTCCTGTAGTCCCAGCTTGCATTTGAAACTGCGGATAATGAATTCCAGGTTCATAATCTAAAAACTGCTGTGCCAAATGGTAGGTTCCCTCTCGCCAATCTTGATCTAAATTTAATGTTAAAAACGAAACCACCATCGCACGCATTCGAAAATTGATCCAACCCGTGGCTTCCACAGCGCGCATACAGGCATCTATCAAAGGATACCCTGTTGTACCCGTTTTCCATGCTTTTATAAACGCATCGTTTTTATCGTGCGCTAATAACTCATAGCCTTTATTGATACATTCCGTTTCATAGCGACACTCCACTTCAAATTTCTGAATAAAATGACAATGCCAATGCAATCGAGTCAAAATTGCTGAAAATGCTCTGCTATTTTTGGTGCCGTTAGGATGTGTTCCAATAAACTGAAATGCTTGTTTGATACTCATATTACCCCAAGCAAAATAAGGGGATAAGCGACTACAAGATTTCCTGCTTTCTGTAGGCTTAGAGATGTGTTTCTGATAATTAAACCCACGTTGAGCGGTAAACGACTTTAGGTATCGCCAGGCATTTTGTTCTCCTGGCGGTTGAAATTGTTTAGAGTATTCGTTTAACTGCGTTTCTAATTTTTTAGGAATTAAAAAAGAATTTTTTAAAGGCGCTTGTTTAGAAATTGAATACGCATTCTGAATTACAGGTTTATGCATTGTGATATGCCACTGTTTATTCCAATCGACTCTATTTGTAATGCCTCTTAAAATCCCATCACGCTGTGATTCTTGCCAATCAATTTGGTGTTGATTACAGAGAACTTTGAGCTGTTTGTCGCGCTGCCAAGTGCTTTGAGTACCACTTTCACGATAGCTAAAAAGACTATTTATATCGAAACATTCATTAAGATATTCGAAAACGTCAAGCGCTTCTCCATAAAACACTTCTACGCACCTGTTAAAAGGCGCTAAGGTTTTATTTAATGCTAAAATAGAATGGTATACAAACTGCAAATGTCGAGGACTTGTATCTGGATATTCAATTCTGGACGGTTCAAACACATAAACAATGCGGTAAGAAATACCAGCACGCTCAGCTTTTAATAAAGGCGCATGATCTTGTGATCGAAGGTCTCGTTTCAACCATACTATATTTATAGGCTCATTACTCAATACTTAAGTTGTTTTTTACACTTTTTCCAAAACGAAAAGAACGACGGATAATACCCCTGAACCTCAAACATCCAATCTCTTTGATCTTCATGTCCTTGGTAATGTTGGTTTAAAGGATGTTCTTTAAAATAGATATTTTTAAGAGCATATGCTGTCACTAAATCCTTAAACGCACCCACATAAATTTGAATTCCATCTATGTTTTCCTTCGATATGTTTAGAATAAAATCTATGGTATTTTGTGATACGGGATAGGCCTCAAAATGAGACGGCTCTAAAAGTAATATTCTATTGGCTGAAACCTCATTTTTCCATAGTGGATCTAAATTATAAAAATTATAAATACATGTTGGAAGCGCAGTATCAATTTCTAAACGATTTGTGTTTGGTAATGGCGTTTTCAACTCAATTTCGGGCGTATCCTTTAATACTTCTGGTATTTGCATAGTAGCAAAGGTTTCATAAGGTACATCTAAAAAGGTATTGTTTTGAGTCGTAAAGCAGTACTTATTAATATTATCTTGATTGGCGACGTATTTTTTATTAGCATTAGCGCCAGCAACCCACTGCCAGCTTAAAGCATTACTGGCCCAATCGGCATCCAATAAATGATAGTACATCCACTGCGCAGGTACTTTCCAATGACTCTGTGCCATATTACAGGCTACAGCTGCAGTATACATCCTCAAATGGTTATGCATATATCCTGTCGTATATAGTGTTTTAATAGCGTTATCTATAGCATCTACTCCAGTAGTGGCTTCTACAATAGATGTAGAAACTGAACTGTTGGAGACTGGATTTTGTGGATGTTTTAAATCTTGATTTATGGCATTTCCTTTAGCAATCCAAACCTGTTGCCAATAATCTCTCCATGCCAACTCTTGAATAAATTTCTCAATTTGTGCGGGCTTGTACCCTTTTTTTAAAACTTCTGATAGTATTAGTTTAGTGGAAATTATGCCTCTTGAAATATAAGGAGATAAGTAAGTAACCGCCCCATTGATATAGTTACGAGTTGATCCGTATTTAACGGGGTCAATAGCACGAATCCGTTGAAGTATTTCAGCGTAAGATAAAGGAAATATCGAATCTTCTTGGTTAAACAACTCCATAAAATATATTAGTTTATAAAACGTAAAACACCTGATAATATAAGTTTTTACGGTAATTAAGAAATAGAATATAAATATATAATATGTTTAATTAATATTCAATAAAGTTAAACAGTATTAATTAAATTACTAGGCTATTTTTTTATTAGGTATTCATTAAAATTGAACTTCATCTTTTCTGTATATTAAGTTTACAGGGTGTATATTTGTCCTAATAAATGAATTCCGTACTAACCATAGATCTCTTAAAATTTTATGCCGTTTAAAAAATTACATGCTGATATTCGAGAGAAGCTTAACACTTTAAACATTGAAATTCCAACTCCGTTTCAATCTAGTAGTATACCTGTCATAAAAAGTGGTGCTAATGTTTACTGTACAGCTCCTAAAGAGAGTGGCAAAACCTCTACATTGGTGTGGACTACGCTACAAAAGTTAAAATGTGAAGCTTCAGGCAATGCTCCTAGAGCAGTTGTACTTGTGGAAAACAAGGAGCGTGCCATGGAACTATATGACACGTTTTTAGCTTATACCAAATACAACTCCTTACGCGTATATGTTGGTCACGAACAATTACATATAGATATTCAGAAATCAGAGATATTTGAAGGTACAGACATCCTTATTTCGACTCCAAAAACAATGAATAAATTATTTTTATTAAATGGCGTCAGTACCGCTCAATTAAAAATTATTAGTATCGATGATGCAGACTTTCTCTCTCAACATTCTTCTTATACAGCGCTTATGTCGATTGCTCAAAGCATTCAAAAATGTCAGTATGTTATCTATTCAGACAAAATGCATCCGGTTCTAAAACGCTTTGAATCCTATTTTATGGAACGCTCTAAAACTGTTTCTTTTTAGAAGTTACTTTTCACAACACATAACTAAAATGATACCTAAATTACATTATATATCTCAAGGAAACTCACCTAAAGCACATTTGGATAACATCCAAAATGCCTGTGCTGCAGGAATAGAATTGGTAGTTTTAGATCTTCAAAATAGCTCTGAAAAAAAGTATTTAAAAACAGCAAAACAAGCAAGAGAGCTAACAGCTCATTATCAAACACGCTTAATTATAAATACGCATTTAACGATTGCAAAAGATCTAAAAGTTGATGGTGTACATTTGGATTCTACTGTGCAGGACCCAATTGTACTTAGAAAAAAATTATTTCCTTGGCAATGGATTGGAGCAACCGCTAATTCCTTAGAAACCTGTGAGGTTTTAAGCCAAAAAGAAGTTGATTATATTTACTTAGCGCCCTTTAGAGCTAGTGAACATACGCAAAATACTGTGTTAGGCTTAAATGGTTTTACCGCGATCCAAGAAGCCTTGCAAACCAATACGCCGATTATTGGTGTTGGAGACATCACCACAACTGACGTTAAAGCCATTCTTGAAACGGGGATTTCTGGAGTTGGGGTATCTAAACAAATCACACAAGATTTTAATACGATTAAACTATTTAATCAGTTACTTAGCGCTTCTTCAACTCAAGAACAACGCCATTCGTTTCAATAAATAATAGGAGACGCTTAGTTCGTTTTTAATTACACTACCTTTGCGAATATGCATGCAGAAAACCCTTATTGCGACCGTTATGAACTGAAACGATTAGCGTCACATCATCCGCAATTACTAGACCATATTGTTCTAAATCCATCAGGTGAAGAAACCATTGATTTTAGTAATTCAACCGCGGTTTACGAACTAAATAAAGCCATGCTTTTGATGGATTTCAAAATTGATAACTACGAGCTCCCAATGGGTTATCTTATCCCTCCGATTCCTGGGCGGTTAGACTATTTGTTGCATTTACAAGCGTTTTTTTCAAATCAATTTAATATTGATAAAAACACAAAACTTCGAGGGTTAGACATCGGAGCTGGCGCAAATGGGATTTTTTGTATTTTGGGTTCACAACATTTCAATTGGACCATGGTGGGTAGTGAGTGTGATGCCAAAGCCGTAGAAATTGCAAAAACTAACATTCAGTACACATCAACCTTAAAAGAAAATATTGAGATTCGACACCAAGAAAACAAGAGTTTCCTTTTTAAAAATACAATTCACTCAAATGAACAATTTGATTTCACCGTCTGTAATCCACCTTTTCATACGTCTAAAAAAGAGGCGCTCAAAGGTGCTCTAAGAAAGCTTGATAATTTAGGTCATCGAGTACACAATCAAAACGTCGCCCTTAATTTTGAAGGCCAAGCGAACGAATTATGGTGCAATGGCGGTGAAGCGCTTTTTATCAAACGATTGATTAAAGAAAGCGTAGGGTATAAAAATCAAGTTAAAGTATTTTCTACACTAGTTTCTAAATCGGCAAGCCTCACGCCTATTAAAAAACAATTGACTAAAGCAAAAGCGAATTTTGAAGTCTTATCTATGAGTTTAGGGAACAAAAAAAGCCGTATTGTACTCTGGTGGTTTTGATTTAGTCGTCTAGAACGATTACCCGTACTTTTTTCTTTTTGAGTCGTGTATTATTTAATTTATCTACTAAGGTATTTGCAAGCACTTTGGGTACCGCCACAAAAGCGCAATCTTGTTTTAATTCAATTGTTCCTAACTGATCCTTTGTGAGATTTCCCTGTTTAAAAAAGAGTCCAGCAATATCGCCCTTAGAAATTTTATCTTTCCGACCACCAGAAATAAACAAAGTTTCCCAGAAAGGTGGTTTACGGTCAAGCTGTTTATTAAGCGTAACTACTTTAGAATTGGTGACATAAGCCGGCAAATCTTCCGCCTCACCTTTCATTATAAACGCTGTTCCTTTAGCTTCTACTCTAGCGACACGCCCATTTCGATGAATAAATTCTTCTTTGGCACGTGGCACTTCATAATGAATAATAAATTTTAGTTCAGGAATATCTATACCTCGAGAAGCTAAATCTGTTGCAATAAGAATTTGGTTGGTTCCATTTCTGAATTTTATCAAGGACCGTTCGCGATCTTTTTGTGCCATACCGCCAACAAAACAACTGTGATTAACTTTGTTTTTATATAAATACCGGCTAACCAATTCTACACTATCTCTCAAATTACAAAATATAATTCCAGTTTGATTTCCCAAATGTCCAATTACATTTAGAAGCGTTTGTGTTTTGTGTTTTGAAGGAAATACCACCGTTTTAAGCTCTAATTTAGACCGTAGTTTTTTTTTCAAATAATTGACCGTAGTCGGTTGATCTAAACGTACAAACCCTGGAATGTTTACACTTTGAGTTGCCGAGGTTAATATCCGTTTATTGATATGGGGTAACTGACCAATGATTTCTTTCATTTCAGATTCAAAACCATCTTCGAGGGATTTATCAAACTCATCTAATATGAGAGTTTTTATACTTGTCTTAGAGAAGCGGTTATTACTAAAATGATCCGCGATTCTTCCAGGTGTTCCAATTAAAATCGCAGGACTATGTTTGAGTTCTATCTTATCTTTAGACATCGGACGCCCGCCATAAACGGCATTCACTTTAAACCCAGATCCCATACTGCGAACAACTTGTTCAATTTGTATGGCCAATTCACGAGAAGGTACTATAATCAACGCCTGAACATCTGTACAGTCAGGATCAAGTAATTTAATAAGCGGCAATAAAAACGCTAGTGTTTTTCCCGTTCCAGTAGGCGATAACAAAACGGTATTGGTTGTTTTTTCAATCACAGCAACGGCGTCCTCTTGCATTGGATTTAATACATGAATATTTAATTTCGTTAAAATATCCTGTTGGTCTTTAATCGAATTTGCCATAATAATTACTTCTTTTTATGCGGTTTTGAAACAGCCGCTTTAGGACTCGCTGTGGCAGTTTGTGCTAAATATTGCGCTAAGATTTTATCTATTAACTCTTCTTTCGTTAAGTGGTGAAAAACAGTACTTATACTTTCTCTAAACGCATTTGAAATTGTACGGTTTGGTTTGGTTTTAAATATTTTTTTAGCCCACAATAATCCATTATTCTCTTCGATACTTTGGGCATCTGCTTTTTTGAATTCACTAAAAACAATTCCTAATTCATTTTCAAATTCTGGAAGATCTTGGACTTCATCTTCTTGAAGAATAGTTAAGGATAATCCCTTTGCTCCTGCTCTAGCGGTTCGCCCACTTCGATGCACATATGCTTCAAAGGTATCAGGAAGGTGATAATTGATAACATAAGCCACTGCTTTAACATCAATACCACGAGCTGCTAAATCTGTCGCAACTAAAATATCGATATGACCTTCTCTAAATTGTCCCATAATTCGATCCCGAATTCCTTGTGACAAACTCCCGTGTAAGGCGCCTGAGGAGAATTTATTAATGGCTAAGTTTTTAGCTAGTTTATTAACTGCCGCTTTGGTTTTGCAAAATATAATCCCGCGTTTACCCTGTTTTTGATTTAAAAAATGCATTAAAACATTCAATTTCTCAATTGGCTCAACCACTACATACTTATGGTCTATGCCTTGATGACCAACGGTTTTCATATCCGCCTCTATATATATCAACTGTTTGGACATGTAATTTTGAACCAATTGTTTGATGGCACCAGAGAGCGTCGCGGTAAATAATAGTGTTCGACGGGTCTTTGGAATAGCTTTAATAATAAGATCTAAATCTTGTTTTAGAGCACTCACCATTTCATCGGCTTCATCCAATACCAAATAGGCTATCGTTTTAGTGTTTAAGGCACCACGATTGATTAAATCTACCAAACGTCCAGGTGTAGCCACCACAATATGAGTCGGCGTTTTTAAGCGTTCTATTTGAGGTTTTATGGGAATGCCCCCACAAATGGCAGCAATAGAAATTGATGGAATTTTTGCCGCATATGAAACTAAATTTGCATGAATTTGCTGGCCTAACTCCCGAGTTGGAGCTAATATGACAACTTGAACATTTGGACTGTCTATTTCGATGAGCTGAAGTAAAGGAATTCCAAATGCAGCAGTTTTCCCAGTACCTGTTTTGGCCACGGCCACAAGGTCTTCTGTTTGATCTAACACCAAGGGAATGGTTTTTTGTTGAATAGCTGTAGGAGCAGAAATTTGCAATGCATCCAACCCTTTTTGTAAAAGATCGTTAACCCCTAAATCTGAAAATCGTTTTGACATATTATAATTTTAAACAAAGATAAGTATACAAAATCCAGCAAACGTGTAAATTGTAATGTGAATTTAAAAAGGGATAGATCTCAACTAGTAAAAACAAATAAATATAATATAGACCTACTCGTCATGGACTTAGGGTTTTGGATTTTCTGTAAATTTAGTACGTGGGAATGATTCGTTTAACAAAACGTATCAGGTTAGCTTACTTTAGAATCATTTGTTAGAAATTTGTTTATATGCGCTGAAGCTTTGTTATGTCCGAATATTTACAAATCAATTTATTTATGCTATAAGTTAGAGCAAAAAAAAGCCTATCACTGATGATAGGCTTTTTTTAAAAACTTGAAAGTATATGTATTAGATAACTTTAACGTTTACTGCATTTAATCCTTTGTTACCTTCTTTAAGATCGAATTCAACGATATCGCCTTCACGAATCTCATCTACTAATCCTGAAATGTGTACAAAATGATCTTTTTCAACTCCCTCTTCAGTGATAAATCCAAATCCTTTAGATTCATTGAAAAACTTTACTGTTCCTTTACTCATAATAGTGTAATTAAATTTATATTTATGCAAAACTACAATCTTTTACTAAGAAACACACTACATAGTCAAGTTAATTTAAATATAATACTAATTAAATAATAATAACGCTTATAATTTATCGCCATTCCATGCTTCAAATGACTTCACAATTTTACCTTCATCATTAAATCTATGGTTAACCATCACAGGCAAAACTATGGCTTTATTATCTGATTTACGTACAAGAGATATACGCCACCAAGATTGAACCAGTCCTTTTTGAGAATCAAATTCGTAATATTTTATACCCCTATTATCTACACTTTCAATAGAATAATTATTTAAGAACTCTGTCTGCATATTTTTAAACTCATCAATAGATAAATCGTCAGCATCCCAGTCACTGAACAACCCATCAAATTTTGCGTTTTCATCGAAAGCTTCAAAAAAGTGGTCCATGTTTCCATATTGTAAGGCATGCATCGCTTTTCTTACTGTATTAATATTAGGGTGATTCGAATAAATTTTACCATCACTTAAATTACTTCTACTTCTCCAACTTTCGACAAAAGGCATTTGGTTCATATAGGTACGTGAAAATGATATTTTGTTATCAGAATTAACTGCGTATTGCGTGTGTCTGCGTTGTGAAAACTTCACACCAGTCATCCCTCCTACTCCAGAAATTGCCTCCCAACAGTACACCAAGGTTACATCTTTGAAATTTTCGTCATTGTATTTAATGGCATCAGGGTATGCATTATTGGCCGTTTTAAGTGAATGATATCTGTTTTTTGTGTTCCATGATTCAATATTATCTATAAACTGTTTTTTTGTTGTTGGCTCTCTGTCTTTGTTCATCTCATCACCCCATACCCCTTTAAAATCATCGGATAATAAATTATCTAAAGCCTCTAAATTGTTTGTATTTACAGCATCATACATTTGATAGATAATATCGATTGCTGGATGATCAATATATACGGTTCCATTTTTTTTCTTTTGTCCAAATACAGATATTGAACTAACGACTAAAAGTAATGCAATTAATTTTGTTTTCATTTTTGGTAAATTTTATATTAGTTTTAATTTGAAAGTAAATATATAAAATAAAAATATAAACAAAGAAGTTTGAATCAAAAACAGATTAAAAATTCGAAGTAAAAAAGGGTAATCAAGTGTAAGAGAAACTATTTAAGGCTAATACTTTCAATTTCTAAATAGAAATCTTCATTGGTTTTGTTACCTATTAAAAAGGCGATTTGCTCAAGTGCATCCGCATCAAAATTAGGCAGCGTTAACGCACGACCTCTGTAAGTTGGTCGAAATAGTTTTAAAGGGATAACAACCTCCTCCAGAGTTCCAATTGTGGAAAAACGATACACATAGGAATGGCGATCATTAGAATTAGATTTTAGCCTAAATTGATAGGCTTTACCATCACCCTTCAATTTTAAAACAACAGATTCAAATCCCGCAGTTTCAATCGCCTCAAAATTGTAACGCAAAGACGAAAATCCGCCATTATTTTCTGTTGTCACAGCACCCTTAAAAACGCCACGACCCTCTGAATTTAATACAAATAATCCTTGAGACTTTCCACCCATGACACGATCATCTACAATTTGCCAACCATCAGTTGAAATTCCAGATTCAAATTTAAAAATAACGGATGGAGATTGAAACATAGTCATCGCTGTAAATAAAATTAATGCATTAAACATCCCTGTGAAAATTTAAACTTTTGGAAGTTCAGCCATAATTTCATCAAAATTTTCTCTCAAATAGGCTCTTAATTTCTTTTTATAATCCTCTTTAAGCCAAGTTAAAAAGTTATGCGTGCTCTTACTTATACATTTTGAATAGCGATGTATTCTAAAATCGATATCATCTGTGAGTAATTTCACTAGGTCTAAAGCATCATATACATCCTCACTATTTTCTATACAAATTTGTGCATGCTGCTCTATAGAACGTTTCAAGACTACTTTTGAAGACTCTCCATTTCGAATGGATTGGATATACGTTTTATTAACATCAAAATAGACCTCTTTTGAGTTCGAAAAAGATGCTCTAATATCCTCAGGCATTTCGTATATGAAATTACTTTCAAGCTCTTCGTCACTTAAAACGCCATCTAAATAATAATTTGGATACTTAAATATGCGTTGCCAATCTAGATTTGTACTTCCCCAAGGCCCAAAACGGTGAAAATTATTGCCAAGGTCAATGACATCAAAAGAATTTTTATTCTTTAGAATACGGGACCCCCTCCCTATCATCTGATAGTATAATGTTAGTGATTTAGTTGCACGATTTAAAATAATCGATTCAACTGTTGGTTCATCAAACCCAGTGGTTAATATGCTCACCGAGGTTAGAATGGCATTTGGCGTATTTTTAAACCATTTTAAAATTTGAGTACGTTCTTTTTTCGAGGCCGTATTATCTAAATGTGCAATAGGATAACCTGCATTGCTAAACAGATCGTAAACAAATAATGAGGTATTAATACCATTATTAAAAATAAGTGTTTTTTTACCTTCACAACGTTCGATATAAGCTTCCATTAGCTTGGATAACATCTCGTTATTAGTGTATAAATCTTCTGACGATTTTACAGTATAATCTCCATTAGCGCCGACAACTAAAGAGGTCAAACCAACATTATAAGAATACATATTTGCTTGTGCAAGAAATTCATTTTCAATGAGTGACTCTATGCTCTCACCAACAATTAATTCATTGTAATTATCCGCCATTGGGAGTTCGATATTTGAACTCAATGGGGTTGCAGTAACGCCTAGTATAAAAGACTTCTCAAAGAACTTGAAAAGCTTTGTAAATGAATTGTAATGCGCTTCATCAATGATAACTAATCCAATATCAGAAATATCTAATTTATCATCTTTTAGTCGATTATTAAGCGTCTCAACCATAGCCACAAAACAATCAAATTTTGATTGATCTTCTAAATTCGCTTTACTGTCAATGACTTTGTTTTGAACTCCAAATTCTGTCAAAACAGACGAGGTTTGTTTACAGAGTTCAATTCTGTGCGTCATTACTAATACCTTTTTCTTTTGCGTTTTTAAGTATTGGCTAACAATTTCAGAAAAAATTACAGTTTTACCTCCACCTGTAGGTAATTGATATAAAAGGTGGTAATCGTCAACAGCAGTTTCAAAACATTGAAATATTTTTTGAATTGCTCCTTTTTGATAGCTGTAAAGTTCTTTTCCTGTTTTACGTTCTAATTGATCTGGTATAGAAAGCATAGTTGTTTTTGATGTATTTTTGCAAAAGTACGTTCTTTATTGTGTTTACAAAGAATTATTTTAGAATATTTTTTGATAGTATTAAAAAGCTCTTAAAAAATAAATGGAAGGCTCAAACTAATCTAATTTTTTTAATTAAAAAATATTCATTACTTTGTACTTAATATTATCCCGAATATTATGATTAAAAAATCAATTCATCCTTCAAATAAATTTTGGATTATAGGTGTTAGTGCTTTAATTTGGAATCTAGTAGGTGTGTTTGTTTATTTGGGACAATCGTTCATGAATGATGAAATCCTTAAAACCCTTTCACAGTCTGAAAAAAACTATTTTTTAAGTATTCCGGCATGGGTGACAGCAGCATTTGCAACTGCAGTTTTTGCAGGGTTTTCCGGAAGTATTTGTTTGCTATTAAGAAAGAAAATTGCTTACCTATTGTATTTAATTTCATTTTTTGCGTTGATCGTTCAACACCTCTATAATTTATTTATACAAGACTTTCTAAGCTTTAGTGGCAAACAGCTAATTTTACCTTTTTTCACCACTTTAATCGGAGGGTACTTAATCTGGTTTTCTAAAAACAAGGATCAAAAGGGAATATTAAGTTAGTTGTTGTTTTTCATGCCTAACTTATGGGTTTTCTTTGAGCCGGCATACATTTCATATTTTTGAAAACGCGCTTCTAATTTCGCATTAAACAATTTTATTTTTCGAGAAGGTCTTAAACCAATATGCTTTAAAGCTTCTAAGTTTGAAGAAATCATCCATGCATTAGTACCTGGATATTTATGTTTTAAAGTTGATCCAATGGCACTATAAAAAGTTTCCATTTCAATATCTAATCGTTCTCCGTAAGGAGGGTTAAAAACCATGTGAAGATGTGCATCGCCTCCTTTTTGAGTTTTGAAAAAATCTTCGTGTTTTATGTATATAAAATCATCTAACTTCGAATTCTCAACATTTTGAATGGCTTTTTTAACCGCACTTGGCGATTTGTCAAACCCCATGATTTTATGATGAAAATCTCGAGTTTTAGACAGTAAAGAGTCTTCTATTTTCTCAAACAAATCAACGTCCCAATCTTCCCAGCGTTCAAAGCCAAACTCGTTGCGCATCAAATTTGGTGGAATGTTACAGGCAATCATGGCAGCTTCAATGAGGAGTGTTCCAGAACCACACATGGGATCCATAAAATCACTCTGACCATCCCAACCAGAAAGCAGCACTAATCCAGCAGCTAAAACCTCGTTTATCGGTGCAATGTTTGTCGCAACTTTATAACCACGTTTGTGTAAGGATTCTCCAGAACTATCCAATGAAACTGTACAAAAATGACGGTCAATATGTATATCAATTTTTAAATCTGGAAATCTCAAATCTACATTTGGACGTTCGCCAGTTTTTTCTCTGAAACGATCAACAATCGCATCTTTGGTTTTAAGGGACACATATTGTGAATGTGTAAACGTATCACCATTTAGGGTCGAACCAACTGCTAAGCTACCATTTGATTTCAAATAATTTTCCCAAGGAATTGCATTAATTTTTTTATAAAGATCCGTTTCATTTATAACTTTAAAACTGGCTATAGGTTTAAGGATTTTTATGGCCGTCCGCAATCCCAAATTAGCTTTATACATAAAGCCTTTGTCCCCAACAAAACTCACGTGACGTACCCCTATTTTTACCGCTTGCGCCCCAAGTTGAGTCAATTCCTTAGCTAAAAGTTCTTCAAAACCAAATAAGGTTTTAGCAACCATCTTAAAATTATTCTCCATCAAAATTATTTAGTACGCACAAAAATACAGTATTTTTGTGCGAGTTAGAAGTAAATAAATGACAAAAGAACATTCAAAGTGGTTTCAGTCGTGGTTTGACACTGCGTACTACCACCTCTTATATAAAAACAGAGATTACAAAGAAGCTGAAGTTTTTATTAAAAACTTAGCCTCTTATTTAAACCTCGATAAAGACGATAAGATTTTAGATTTAGCTTGTGGAAAAGGAAGACATTCGATATACTTAAACTCGTTAGGATACAGTGTTACAGGAGTTGATTTGTCAAAAAACAGCATCAATCACGCCAAAACTTACGAATCGGAGACCTTACATTTTGATGTTCACGATATGCGTAACGTTTATTCTACCAAATTTGAGGTCGTTTTAAATCTCTTTACTAGTTTTGGTTATTTTGAGGAAGAAACAGATAATTTCAAAGTGATTCAGACTATTAAATCTAGCCTTAAACAAAATGGAATTGGGGTTATCGATTTCATGAATAGTCCATTTGTAATTGAAAATTTGATTGCCCATAATTCTTACGAAGACGATACCATTACATTCAACCTGAAACGTCGGCTTTCTGACGGATTTATTTATAAAGATATCGAAGTTATTGATGGCAATACAACGACGCATTACGTAGAAAAAGTACGTGCGTTTACATTTCAAGATTTTGAAACAATGCTCTCAAATGCGGGCTTACATTTGCTAGACTGTTTTGGAAATTATAACTTAGAACCTTTTAATAGTAAAACTTCAGAACGTTTAATTTTAATTTTTATGGCTAATGATTAGTTTTTTAGCACCTATACTGGCTGTTGGATTTGGAGTCGCAATTGTATTTTTTTACAGTAAATCACACCCATTAAACTTAAAATTATTTTTAGCATTTAGTGGTGCTTTTTTACTCTCTACCACAATTTTTGAACTCCTTCCCGAAGTGTATTCACATCTTGATACCAAACAAATTGGAGTATTTATAATGAGTGGTATTTTACTGCAAATTTTATTAGAATTTTTTTCTAAAGGAGCAGAACATGGGCATGTACATTTTCAGAAATCCAATAGTAATTTTCCTTGGTTTTTATTTATTAGTTTAGGAATTCATGCCTTTTTCGAAGGGTTTCCCTTAAAAGATCATAACAATATTATTATTGGAGTGGTCATTCATAAAATTCCGATTGCTGTACTCATTACCACCTATCTCCTAAATTCAAAACTACAAACCACTAAAGTGGTACTGTTTTTAATTATTTTCACACTCATGACCCCTTTAGGAGCAATTTCATCTGAACTTTTTAATATCTCTTCTAACGTCATACATAGCATTAATGCCATCGTAATTGGAATGTTTTTTCACATCTCTACAATTATTTTATTTGAAAGCAGTGAAGGGCATCATTTTAATTTAAATAAAATTTTAATGATTTTGAGTGCTGTTGTTTTGGCATACTTTATTTAAAGCCCATGTTTAGTAAAAGTCAATCTAAACAATTACGACAAGAATTTTGGACTAGTTTTGGGAAATCATTTCCCAGAAAATGGATACGCTACAATACCAAGGTCAAGGGGTTGAGTTTTAAATTCCATTTCGATACCAAAACCGCCTATGTCGCGCTGTGTTTTGATATGACTCCAGACAAACAAAATGCTTATTGGGATACTATAAAGTCACACAAATCGATTCTTGAATCTGATTTTTTTCCAGAAATACAATTTGAAAAAGAGCTGCAAGTATCGGAAGATAAAATCCTTCCAGCTGTTTATGTTTCAATACCTTCAAAGGTCTCTATTCACAATAAATCAACTTGGAAAACAACAATGGAATTTCTTAATGAATCGATGATTAAGTTTGAAGACTTTTATAATTTATATGAAAATACGGTTAAGATTTAAGTCTTAACCGTATTAGTGTAGGTTTAATGTATTGAGGCAAAAAAGGCTAATCAAATTTCATAGTTTAAAACAAAATTTGTAATCTATTTCGAGTCAAAATAACCTCATATTCTTCAAAGTACAAAGGCTTAAGTAACAAACGGACATTCTACGTAACAAGCGGGAGTTTTACGTAATTAACGGATTTAAGTCTTTATGCATTCGGGTTGATCTGATAAACGCTATGGATTCCAACGTCTAGAAAGCTCATATAAATCATAGGTATTAAAAGATTTTTGATACTCTAAACGTCCATTTTGGAATTGACGGTTCAGAATATCCTCAATCAAATAGTCTTCTTCAGAATTATGAGGATCAAATGGAAGCTTTAAAGACATCTTAAATAGTCGCGCCGTATTGTTATACCAAAAAGCGCGCCATCCACTTCTTAACCCTTTCACCAAATCAAAAGCCGTCTCTCCAGTTTGGCGATGAATTAGTTTGATTAAAATCTGGCCCTCAGTTATTGTGAATTTTTTAAGTTTTTCTGAAAACTCATCTTCCAAATACTTTTGAACCATTCGCGTATATTTCTTTTGTTTTCGTTTGCTTTTTATAGCTCCCATTCGCTGATTTAGGCTATCCAATCGATCCGCTGCCAATTTAGCATAATGATATACCTTAATTGTTTTACGTTGTAATATAAAATACCGACGTCGTGAATCTGAAGATGTTAATTTTAATTTGGGAAGAATATAAACTTCATTTAAATTTATAGAAGTATTCGTAATAGTATCTCCTACTATTACTATAAAATTATCAGAAATAGAATCCTTTTGCACAGGAAAGGTCTGGCTATATACTAGAACCGGTAACCAAAAAAGAAAACAATGAATCCACTTCATATACTAGTTAATTTATGTGCATTCAAACTTACAAAATATGCCTTAATCTGTGTGTGATTATCATTCTTAATTGTTACTTTTAACCAAAATTAATTAAAATGGCACAAAAAACAATCTTAGATAAAAAAGCACTCACATTTCTAGAAGACTATCTTAATAATGCAGCTCCAACAGGCTACGAATGGGACGGTCAAAAGCTATGGATGGACTATCTAAAACCTTATGTTGATACTTTTATTACAGACACCTACGGAACTGCAGTGGGCGTTATTAATCCTGATGCACCATTTAAGGTTGTGATTGAAGGTCATGCCGATGAAATTTCTTGGTATGTCAACTACATTTCAGATGATGGGCTTATTTATGTTATTCGAAATGGTGGAAGTGATCATCAAATAGCACCAAGTAAGATCGTAAACATTCATACCAAAAAAGGAATTGTAAAAGGTGTTTTTGGATGGCCAGCAATACATACGCGTAGTGCTGCCAAAGAACAAGCGCCGAAACTCGATAATATTTTTATTGATGTTGGCTGTAAAACCAAAGAAGCGGTGGCTGAATTAGGTGTTCATGTTGGTTGTGTTATCACCTATCCTGATACGTTTCACGTCCTTAACAAAGATCATTTTGTATGTCGAGCTTTAGACAACCGTATGGGCGGGTTTATGATTGCACAAGTGGCGCGTTTATTACACGAAAATAAAAAAACTCTGCCTTTTGGTTTATATATTACAAATTCTGTACAAGAAGAAATTGGGCTACGCGGAGCAGAAATGATTACACATACCATCCAACCCAATGTGGCTATTGTTACCGATGTAACTCATGATACTACAACCCCAATGATTGAGAAAAAAACACAAGGTCATTGCGAAATGGGCAAAGGTCCAGTCATTGCCTATGCGCCTGCTGTACAACAAAAACTACGGGATTTAATTACAGAAACTGCAGAAGCACATAAAATTCCATTCCAACGTGCTGCGCTGTCAAGAGCGACAGGAACAGATACCGATGCCTTTGCGTATAGTAATGGTGGTGTTGCCTCAGCATTGATATCATTACCCTTACGCTACATGCATACTACGGTAGAAATGGTACATCGTGAGGATGTAGAAAACGTCATTAAGATGATTTATGAAACCCTATTGAATATCAATAATGGCGATACCTTTTCGTACTTTGACTAATTTGTAGTGGAAGAATATATAGACATTTGGAGTTCTGATGGGCAACCAACAGGACAATCTTGCTTGAAGGATGAAGCTCATCAAAACGGCTGGTTTCATCCCACAGTTCATATTTGGTTTTACAACGCTACACCTGCCCTATTACTTCAAAAACGAAGCCTCACAAAAGACACCTTTCCTGGGTTTTGGGACGTTTCTGTAGCCGGTCATGTGAGTGCTGGAGAATCCATTTTAGATGGCGCCATTCGCGAAGTCAAAGAAGAAATTGGTTTAGATATTATCGCATCTGACCTCAAGCCTCTTGACATCCGAAAAAACACCAACCGGTTCAAGAATGGGATTATAGACTGTGAATTTCAACATGTGTTTTTAGTGAAACTTAACACTGAGCTCTCTCAACTCCGAATTCAAGAATCTGAGGTGGATGCTATTCGCTTGTTTTCTTTTGAAGAACTCCAAAGTTGTAGACGCCAAAAACATCCGATATATAGTATTGTACCTGCAGATATGCGCTATTACCAGTTTGTGATGGATGCAGTATCGAAAATTCTATAATTAGCAGTAGTTTTGCCAAATGCAGAATCAACCCAAACTTAAACTCGAGTTTATTGCCATTATGGCGCTGCTCATGTCTTTAGTAGCGCTATCAATAGATGGCATTTTACCGGCGCTTGCCGTCATTGGAACAGATTTAGGAGTGACCGACACACAGAAACACCAGTTACTAATTACCATGATTTTTTTAGGTTTAGGATTTGGACAACTGATTTTTGGTCCTTTATCCGATAGTTATGGTCGAAAACCGATTATTTATGTAGGGTTTTTAGTCTTTGCAATTGCGAGTATTATTTGTGTGAACACTAATTCTTATGAAGTATTAATAGCAGGACGTATTCTGCAAGGTATTGGGTTGGCATCGCCACGTACCTTGAGTATCGCCATGATTCGCGATTCATATGAAGGGGATTATATGGCAAAAGTAATGTCATTTATTGTGATGATATTTATTCTCGTCCCGATCATCGCGCCTACATTAGGACAGTATTTAATGCTCACTTATAACTGGCAAACCATTTTTAATGTTCAATTAGGACTTGGAATTTTAGTTGTATTTTGGTTTTGGAAACGACAACCTGAAACCTTAGCAGTTTCCAAGCGAATTCCATTTAGAACTGCAACCTTAAACTCTGGATTTATAGAGTTTTTCAAACACAAACAAGCGGTAGCTTTTACTTTGATTTCTGGATTTATAACAGGCTCGTTTATGGTATACCTAAGTACAACCCAACATATTTTTGAAATTCAATACGATTTAGGGGAAGATTTCCCTTTAATCTTTGCCAGTCTGGCGATAGGTGTGGGATTTGCCACTTATCTCAATGGTGTTTATGTTGTTCGTATTGGCATGAAACGAATTGCCTTGGTATCGCTAGCGGCTTACTGTTTAAGTGCATTACTTTATGTGGTTTTATTTTTTAATGCCTCTAATCCTCCTCTATGGGTTTTATTAACATTTTTTGTAATACAATTTATTGCTGTTGGATTTTTATTTGGAAACCTGAGAGCGCTCGCCATGCAACCTATTGGGCATATTGCCGGCGTTGGTGCGGCCATTAATGGGTTTATTTCAACAGTTATGGGTGTGCTTATCGCTAGTGGCATTGGGGCTTATGTCACCACCACAGCTTGGCCCCTATTTTTAGGATTTTCAGTGTGTGGAATGGTATCTATGGTAATTTTTATTTTAAATAAGCCGTTAGAACGGACAATTTAAAACACGCCATTATCAACATCTTTGATGAATTGGATCAAGCCTTCAAAGTAGATTTTTTGGTCGTCAAATTGTGAAAGATGACTTCCATTAGGACACAATAAAAAGCGCCCATTTTGAACCTCTTCTGAAATAAACTCCATTTGTGCTGGATCCATGGTGTCATGAGTGGCACCAATACTCAAGGTTGGTACAGTAATCTTGTGTAAATCCGCTTTGACATCCCAATACTTTAAATTAGCATCGCCTTTAATCCCAAATTCACTGGGCCCTTGCATCGTCACATAGACATCATGGTTGATGTGCTTAAAACTTCTATTTAAAGGTTCTGGCCATTCAGCTACCGGTAAACGTAGTATGTGCTCAGTGTAATAATTATTAACAACCAACTCCATATAACGAGGATTGGAATAGTCTTCTTTTTCTTCAAAAGACATGATTTCTTTCAATACCTCAGGATCTAGTTTTGGTGCTAAGACTTCATCAGAATAGTTTTGATAATCTGGAATTGAAGGTACCATATTAGAAATGATCAAACCTTTTAAATGTTCTTGATATTTTAAGGCATATTGCATTCCTAAAATTCCACCCCACGATTGGCCAAACAAATAAAAATTATCATTTGTTAATCCTAAAGCGATTCGAACTTGCTCTACTTCCTCCACAAAACGATCTAAATCCCAAAGCGATAGATCTTTAGGCTGATCACTATAATAAGATCCTAATTGATCATAATAATAATATTCAATTTCTTCATTAGGAAAATAACCATCAAAGGATTCATAAATTTCATGTGTCATTCCAGGTCCACCATGTAATAACAATACTTTTATTTTTGGATTATTTCCAACACGCTTTGTCCACACCTTAAATTCGCCTTTAGGCGTTGAGATCGGAATCATTTTTATACCACCTAAATATTGATCCTCTTTTTCAGAACTGTCTAAGTAATCTGAAGTTGTAAGCGACGTTTTAAGTTCTGTTTTACAAGCTGTAAAAAGTAATGCGAAAATTAAAAGATATACAAAATTGGTTTTCATGTGTTTATATTAATTGGTTTTATATTTGAAAATTTTAGTCATAATTAATCATTTTCTAAGGTAATCAAATTTAAATTTGGGGAGGTCATAAAAATATGATTTAAAGTGATTTCGTTTGTTTATAGTGAATTTTTCATGATGGTTTCAACCACTTCAGGATTTAACAAGGTACTAATGTCCCCTAAATTAGAGGTGTCTTTGCTGGCAATTTTTCGAAGAATACGACGCATAATTTTTCCAGAACGTGTTTTTGGTAAGCCCGACGTAAATTGAATTTTATCCAACTTAGCAATTGGTCCAATGTGTTTACTAATAAGTTGGTTGATTTCAACTTTTAAAGCTGCAGCATTCGTGTCATCAGAATTTTTAAGCGTTATATAGCCATATAACGCACTTCCCTTAATATCGTGTGGATAACCAACAATCGCAGATTCAGCAACCTTAGGATGCTCATTTATGGCATCTTCTATAGGAGCCGTTCCTAAATTATGACCTGAAACAATAATCACATCATCTACACGACCAGTAATGCGGTAGTGTCCATTTTCATCTCTAAGGGCACCATCACCAGTAAAATAGCTCTGATCATAGGCAGAAAAATACGTTTCCTTGTAGCGTTGGTGATTACCCCAAATTGTTCGTGCCATCGACGGCCAAGGAAATTTAATACACAAACGACCTTCTACAGAATTACCCTCAATTTCCTCGCCTTTTTCGTCCATTAAAGCGGGTTGAATTCCCACGAACGGCAAGGTTGCAAAAGTTGGTTTACCGTCAAAACTATTTGGAATAGGAGAAATCATAATTCCGCCTGTTTCTGTTTGCCACCATGTATCCACAATTGGGCATTTGCGTTTTCCAATATGATCGTTGTACCAATGCCAAGCTTCCTCATTAATAGGTTCTCCTACTGTGCCCAATACTTTTAAAGACGATAAATCATAAGGAGAAACTAAATCTAAGCCCTGCTTTGCTAAAGCTCTAATCGCTGTTGGTGCCGTATAAAATTGAGAGACCTTGTGTTTTTCAACAATAGACCAAAAGCGGCCATAATCGGGATAACTAGGTACGCCTTCAAACATCAGCGTTGTAGCACCATTTAAGAGTGGCCCGTAAACGATATAACTATGGCCTGTTATCCATCCAATATCAGCTGTACACCAATAAATATCCTCAGGTTCATATTGAAAAATATTTTTAAATGTATAGGCACTATAAACCATATAACCAGCCGTTGTAT
>Ga0209771_1000527_pt1 | contig 25683 bp, 45 predicted proteins | sample SaaInl59LU_5_DNA_FD_184639 | JGI IMG/M metagenome (GOLD analysis project Ga0209771, IMG submission 184639) | Marine microbial communities from expanding oxygen minimum zones in the Saanich Inlet - ESP_59LU_5_DNA (SPAdes) (version 2) | ecosystem: Environmental > Aquatic > Marine > Intertidal zone... | reverse complement strand
TTCCTCCTTATCTCAGTTGGTTAGAGCATCTGACTGTTAATCAGAGGGTCCTTGGTTCGAGTCCAAGAGGAGGAGCAATTAAGAGAGGTAGTGAAGCTGTATGGTATATCTTTAATCCCGCTGACTGTCGAAAAGGTATTAGGAGATTCAGATGTGTTAGATATATCACAGAATACCCGAAAGACCCGAAACCTCTCTTATACGGACTTTTAGCTCAGATGGTTAGAGCACCGCACTCATAATGCGTAGGTCGTAGGTTCGAATCCTACAAGGTCCACAGAATTAATTATAAATAAAAAGATCATGAAATTAGATTTTGACGACATATTACTAACACCTCACCCAATCACCAGTATTGATAGTAGGTCAGTTATTAATACCAATACGAGTACTGGTTACTTACCTTTATTTACGGCACCAATGGATACGGTGATCTGTGAGAAAAACACTAACCACTTCCTAGACAACGGTATACACACAATAAAACCAAGATCTAAAACATTTGATCACTCCCCTGATTCGTCTATGGAACAATGGGTGTCTTACGGGTTACAACAATTTAGAGAGGTCTTCATAGATAATATACAAACAAAAGAACGTAAACACTACGTATTAATTGATGTAGCTAATGGTCATATGCCTTCGGTATATGATATGACAGTCAAATCAAAGGAGATATACGGTGATTCGTTAGTATTAATGGTTGGTAATGTAGCTAATCCAGAGACATACACTATTTTATCTGAAGCTGGTGCTGATTTTATAAGAATAGGTATAGGTAATGGTGGTGGTTGTTTAACCACGCAACAAACGGGTATAGGTTACCCAATGGCCTCGCTAATAATAGATACATATAATGAGTCTTTACACTTGGATAATCCAGCTAAAATTGTTGCCGATGGTGGGTTTAAGAAATACTCAGACATAATTAAAGCATTAGCACTTGGTGCGGACTATGTTATGTTAGGTTCTATATTAAATAAAGCATTGGAAAGTTCGGGTGAGACAGCTATGAGTGATGGGGTGGTAGTGGACCAATTTAGTCCAGATATAGCAAACCAATTTAATTCAGGTTTAGAGTTATTTAAGCAATTCAGAGGTATGTCAACCAAAGAAGTACAATCTAAGTGGGGTAATAGCGTATTAAAAACCTCTGAAGGGGTGTCTAGATCACATAAAGTGGAATATACTTTATCTGGTTGGGTTGATAATTTTAAACATTATTTAAAATCAGCTATGAGTTATTCTGACGCTAAAAACCTAACTGAGTTTATAGGTAGAGTGGATTTCAATCAAGTTTCTGAATCTTCTATAAAAAGATATAGTAAGTAAGGTTGTTTAATATAGGTGTTTTACTATAATTGGTATGTATTTATATTGATTGCTCGAGTGGTGGAATTGGTAGACACGATGGACTTAAAATCCATTGAACAGTAATGTTCGTGCGGGTTCAAGTCCCGCCTCGAGTACAATTTGGGGGATTAGCTCAGCTGGCTAGAGCGCTTGCCTTGCACGCAGGAGGTCATCGGTTCGACTCCGATATTCTCCACAACAGTACTTATCACGCTTTAACGGATTGAGCAGTTCTCAGTCGAGCGTACCAAGATAAGTCTTTTACGAAGGTAATCAGTTGCAAATGGTTACCTTTAATGGTCTGGTAGTTCAGTTGGTTAGAATACTTGCCTGTCACGCAAGGGGTCGCGAGTTCGAGTCTCGTCCAGACCGCCAACATAAAATGGTCCCTTCGTCTAACGGTTAGGACATCAGGTTTTCATCCTGAAAATAGGAGTTCGATTCTCCTAGGGACTACAAACGTCTTTATAATAAAGATAAAAAAACAAAACATATATGAAAAAAATAATATTAATGGTGTTGATAATTTCAAGTATCTTATCTTGTCGAAAGACCTCACCAATGACAGAATCCGATAACACTCTAGAGGTAACTGAGTCAAACATGGCCGTTGTAGGTAAAAGAACCGCAACATGGTGTGGACCTTGTGGTAGCTGGGGTTTCCCTCAATTCGAATCATTGAAACAAACTTACAGAGGTAAGGCTTTGTTCATGGCATGGAAAGATGCGTTCACCACCACAGAAGGTACTACCTTATTCGATGAAGTAGGCCCTACTTTTAACTTAGGTGGTTCAGTACCAACATTTTTTTACAACTTTATACCTAACGCAAACGATTCGGTTATAACTAAACATATCGAATCTGATTATGTTGAAGCTAATTCTAATTATGAGATGGAGGTCTCTGGAGAAAACGTGTTGTTGAAAACGACTACTAAATTCTTTGCTAACGTTGAAGGTGTTTATTATATCGCACCATACATGATAGTCGATAATATAGTTGGTTATCAGAACGGACACCCAGATGGTAACAATACTATACACCACAACTATGTCGCTAGAATAGCAAAACCAACAACAACTAGCTCTGTTAAAAATTTTGGGTACCAATTAACAACCAATGGTGCTGATAGAGGTCATACAGTTAATTTAGATTTTACTGTTAAAAAAGATATTTCTTGGGAAACAAGAGACATATCCTTTGGGTTAGTGATTTACAAACAAGAACCTTGGGGATTACAATTCGTAAATGCGTTTACGAAATAATTAATTAATTTTGGGGGTATATCGGTATTGATCGGTAGCTACTTATTTAATTTGATGCATGCAGTGTTAGCATTGGAAACACTTTAATAACCTATGTAAACAAACAAAAGGCGAAAGCTATATAGACGCTGAAGGCAACATCGTGTTGGACGGACAGCCTGTTGAGTTTGCAGATCTAGAATTAGCATAAGCGAAAGCTTGGTTAACAACAGTCACCCAAAACTGCAAAAAGATGTGTCGCTATCTTATAAGCGAGTGGAAGTTTAGTTATCAATAGACCGAACCACTAAAATAAGGGAATTGACTATTTTGTTAGTTTAAAAAAACTAACTAAGCATGTGAATGAGGGTTATTTAATAACTAAGCGAGACATGGGTTCGAATCCCGTTACCTCCACTAAAAGGTCCCATATACGGGACCTTTTTTTTTGGTTTAAATTTAATTATATGGGTTAAAACTTGATAATCCGTAATTATATTCCTATAATTATATTAATTAAAAAAAGAGGGGTTCTTTGAAATAAAATTAAAAATTAAAAATTATGGAAACAACATCATTTATTTTAGGTGTATGTGCAGTTATTATCATTATAATGGTTGTGGGTACGTTAGTGAATTACATGACAATAAAATCTCTTAAAAGGGATGTAACAGATAACCTTAGACATATGGATCTTATTCAAATGGATATGGAGAAAAAAGAACGTGAATTTTGGAGTAATATCAACAATATTGATAGGAACAGAATTGACGAACAAGAGAAAATTTACCGTCTCATTGATAGTAGGGTAGATAAAACATTAGATAGATTAAGTGAACACATCTCAGAAGTATATAGAGAATTAGAACGCTTAGAAAATAATAAAGAATCGATAAAAGGTGGTAAAAGACTTTTAGTTGATTAAAAAATAAAAGATAAGAACCCCTCTATTTTTTTAATTTAACTCATATTTCAAACTATTTATATGTATGAGTATGAATAATTCCAAAAGGAGGTTACATATAGAACTTAACAGAAATTTTTTGCGCTGGTGTGCTAAAAATGAAATCAACGTTGTTGAGAATAGAGAAGTTTTTTTCATTAATGAGAGTATGTTAATGAAACCAGAGTACGTTATAAATGGTACCATATATGTTGATGTTTTGAAAAGAGGTGAGTTTAATGAAGATAATTTAATCTACTACGATAATTTCGCTAATAGTTTCGGTACCTTAATAGTAATCAGAGAAGAATTTATTTATAAATTAGAGGGTATAACCAAGTCCGAAATAAACGATAAATATTCATTAAACCTATAATGGGTTCTCAGATATACTCAACACACATAGAAGTGGATGAAGGGTTTATGGATTTCTTAAATTCAGTTCAAATCAAACCTAAAAATAAGTATTCTGCTTTCGAACTGAATCTACCAACTCAATTACTAAACTTAAATAAACCAGGTATAAGGTTAAATATATACCAGTTCCATATACTAATATTGTTAACCAAATCACAGAACCATCAGCTATCCGAATTAGATAACGACTTCTTTAACAACCTGTCACCATTTAAGGATAAGATGTTCATAGAGTTTTATGTGTCAGGTAAGTCCAACGGTTCGTTAACACCTAAGTTAATTGAATATGAGTGTGGTACCAATAAGATTAGTATTGAGGCTAAAAAGAAAATAATAAAACTATTCGCTTCTTTTGGTATAGAATTAAATTTACAGATCGAAAAAAGACCTAAACCAGTAACTATTTTTTTATTTGATTAATTTTGTTTTAAACAATTAAATTAATTATATTTGACAAAATTTAGTGTATGAGATCTAATTTATTCGATGAAATGCTATCTTCTTACATAAAGGATAATAAGTTACATTTATATAAGAAAACCGTCCATTTTTTAACCTCACAGGAGGACGAACCATATAACGACACTTACATATTAACATTAAGTCAATTAGGTACTTTAAAATCTATATCAAAAGATAAGTTTGATGATGGTAGATTTGATGATGAGTTTCTTAATCTATTAACCCCGTTTAGGGGTAGATGCTCATTGGTTATGGTAAATAAACCAGATTGTTGTAGTTTAATTAGGGTAGTAATAACGAACTCGAGTAAAGAAGAGAGGGTCACCCTAGATAAATTTATGTCTAAGAATGTAGGTAAGTACTATAAATACATTAGACAGACCTTAGATCCAACGGGTAAAGATGGTGAAAAGGTGTTAGATATTAAACATGTTGTGAAACTATCCAGAGAATTTAAATTAGATAAATCTAAAGATCTTTCAATTATATTTGGTAGTTAAATAAATAATAGTTATTTTTGGAGTATGGAGATATTTTTTGATATAGATTTTGTTGAGGAAGAATTAAGGAGTGTACTATTTTTCTCATCAGAAGGTCACTTTTATGGTGAGACTATAAGTACTGGTAAACCTATTAAACATCTTAAGTACCAGGATTACATGTTCCATCTAGAGTCTGACCCAGAACATAAAAACATAGAAATAAAAGAGTCCACGGATAATGTTATTTCTGGTTTGTTAGGTTGGTTAAATGATTATGAAGATAAAACGTTTATAACCTATGAGAATAATGAACTTAAATTAGATTTAATTAAAAATAGGGTTGGATTGGATTTAAGTGGGTGTGTTATAGAGGAATTAAATATAGATAAGAATTTATCTATAAGCGAAAGAGTTTCAGAACTAAGAAGAGAATACGAAAATAATAATAATTAAATATAATGGGTAATTTAGTAGGTACGGTTAAAAGGGTTATATATTCTAAAGACGATTTTAATATATGTTTAGTTTCTATTGACGATGATGACAAGAACGATCTTAAGTGTTTAGATATGGTTGTTTCGGTTTACCACCCTAATATAAAGAAAGACTTTAAAGGTGACTTTAGTGGTGACTTTGAGGTTAATGGTAAATACGGTAAGCAGTTCAAAGCTAAGTATGTTATAGAAGAACTACCCAGTACGTCAAAAGGGTTTAAAAATTATCTAAAATCTGGTTTATTCAAAGGTATTGGTGAGGTAACAGCTAATAAGATAGTTGATTTCCTAGGAGAGAACCCTATAAGTAAATTAAAGAAAGATCCTAATATAATACTTAGTGTACCATCGGTTAAAAAGGTTTTATTAGAAGGTATAAAAGAAACCTGGTTGAGTAATTCGGTTAAGGGTGAGATAATGGTATTACTACAACAAAACGGTGTTAGTGGTGCTAATCTAGATAAAATTTATCAAAGGTTTGGTGAAAGGTCGATATCCGTTATAACTAAAAACCCTTACATACTAATAAGTCAAATAGATGGTATAGGTTTTAAGATGGCTGACAAGATAGCTATTAATATGGGTTTAGGTGAGAACTCCGAAGCCAGGTACGCAGAGTGTATGAAATACATATTAGATAGTGATACTAATTACGGTAGTTGTTATTTAACCAAAAAACAATTAATTAATAGGGTATGGGATTTAATTGCTAGAAATGATTTAGAAGTAATAGACTCGGCATTATCTAGTGAAGGTTTCAAGATCTTAAATATAGATGGTGAAGATAGATATTACTCCATAAAATTATATAATGCGGAACAGAAAGTTGTTAACATACTAAAAGATATGATGTTACAACAAACCATGGCTTTTGAAACCAGATCGGTTAACGATGAAACTCTAACAAATGAACAAAAACTAGCTGTGATCGGTGCCTTAAGTAATAAAATTTCAATACTTACTGGTGGCCCAGGTTGCGGTAAAACGTATACGACAAAGACTATCGTAGACAATTTATTACATTTAAATAAGACTGTAAGTATATGTGCGCCAACTGGTAAAGCTGCTTCCAGAAGTAGCGAGGTAATAGGTCAGGAAGCTGTAACGATACATAGACTACTTAAATTCGATTTTAAAACAAATAAATTTACGGTTAATCACGAAAATCCTATAGAAGCAGATTACTTAATAGTGGAAGAATCATCAATGATTGACATAACCCTTATGTCCGATTTATTAGATTCTATACCACCAGAGTGTCAAGTCCTATTCGTGGGTGATCACGAACAACTACCACCGATAGGTCCAGGTTCTCCGTTTAGAGATATGATAGAAAGCGAAGTTTTACCTATATATGTTTTAAATAAGATATTTAGACAAGGACTTAACTCCGATATAGTTAAGACCGCACACGCAATATCAAGTGGTAAATCATTGAAACTAAGTTCACCATTGTCTAACCCAGAAATATGGAAAGGTGATACTGATTTTATGTTTATCGATTCTGACTTAAACGATGGTAGGAGACCATCTGATTTCCCTAAAGAATCTACATTACATTACAACATGGATATAACCAAAATGGTTATAAAACTATATACAGATACAATAAAAAAATATAGAGGTATTTCTGATGTACAGATATTAATACCCAAAAGAGTTGGTGTTGTTGGTTGTGATAATATAAACCTAGCTATACAAGAAGCTGTTAATCCAGGGACAGCAAATCAGATTTTATTAAAAAGCGGTAAAAGATTTAGGTTGAACGACAAAGTTATCCATGTTAAGAATAATTACGATTTAGAAGTTTTTAATGGTGAAATAGGTAAAATCATAAAAATAGATGGTAAGAAAAACGAGTGTGTTGTTTCTTACGAGAATAAGGTTGTTAATTACTCTACCTCAGATTTAAAGCAATTAGAATTAGCTTTCGCTATAACAATACATAAATCACAAGGTAGTGAATTTGGTTGTGTTATAATGCCTATAATAACCGAGCACACCCATATGTTGGATAGATCTTTAATATATACTGGAATAACAAGAGCTAAAAAATTAGGTATAGTTATAGGTAAAAAAAGGTCTTTCTATCAGGGAGTAGCTACAATAAGAAATAATAAAACCCAGACCTCATTGAAGGAATTAATTAAAACCGAAGAAGAAGAAACTAAATTGGAGTTATTTGATCAATAATAACTTTACTTTGTGGTAAAATATAAGATATATATATAGTATGATACAGATAGAAAAAAAAGAGCAAGTAGAAGACATCATTAAAGAAAATGGTGTAGTAATTATGGATTTCTATGCCGATTGGTGTGGTCCATGTAAAATGTTATTACCAGTATTAGATGAACTTAGTACTGAATTAACAGATGTTAAGTTTTGTAAGATTAACGTAGAAGAAGTTTCAGAGTTCGCTAGAGAGCACGGTGTTAGATCAATACCGACTGTTAAGTTAGTTAAAGATGGTGAGGTTATAGGTACTACAATGGGTTATAAAAACAAAACCGAACTAAACAAGTGGATTGAAGATACGTTAAATTAAAGTAATACAACTCACTGGATCTTATAGTAATCAAAAGTAACACCTTTAATTGTTGGTGTATTTGGGAAGTAATAAGATCCAGTGAGGGTATCGTTAACGTACACACTTTTCTTAAAACCATCTGGTACCACAGCCCCAGTTTCTAGTTTCTCCGACTTTTCGCTGAAAACTAAATCAACCACAACAAATACTTTATTACATAAAGCTAGTTTTCTTTCATAAGACTCTAAAGACCTCCATAAACCTCTGTTTAGGTTTTGGTGTTGTAATGAACAGTTTAGGTAACTAAATGTCTTATATAAGGTAATTAGATCGCAATTAAATGCTGCTGCTGGTGCTATATGACCTTTATCCCAAACATTATTTCTATAATCCTCATTATCAGAAGTTATTACGCTATCATTAACATAGAAATCCATTCCGTACCTAGATGCGTCACCATTGGGACACATAACTGTATAACTCAAAGTTAAAGGTTGTTGATAAACCTCCGAATATATACCAAAAAACAAGTCATTACCAAAAACAACGCTATCCCTCTGAGCTGATAACGTTACTGATGACATTACCAGTAATACACATAATAAAATTTTATTTAACATACAAATACTTTATAATAAATATATTAATATAATTGTTTAATTGATATATTAACACTATATTTGTACCATATTAATATAATCAATTTTAAATATGATACGAAAAAGGATTGAGATAGATTTTGGTAGTACAGAAGATATTGTATTCGTAGAGGGTATGGATGAGGCTATAATAGGTTTTGATCAGAATACATGGTCTGTGGTTTATTCCAGAAATAGAGTTGTCGATATGTTAGTTAAGTCTGGTATGTTAGAGGACGAAGCCACTGAACATGCTGAAGAAAATATATTTAGCGTTCTGCTAGAAGATAAAACCCCAGTTTGGGTTGAAGATTATAATTGGTAATTAAATAAGGATATTATGGAAGATAAAATATGGTCTGGTTTAGAAGCGGACACCTACACCTCTAAGTTTCACTTTGTTGAATTAGTTGGTGATTATGATGAGGTATACATGGATAGTACCACTGGTAAGTTAATAAAGAAGTTCGCTGGTGGTGTAGATATACTATTAGAATTTAGTGGTATAGAGTTGAGTAAATATAAATTAGTTGGGGTTCTAAATGATATATATAAAAACCCAGATATTGTTGTGGATCACATAGATAATTTCATTAAGTATGATGAAAGTATGGCTGAACCAGTGAATAAAGAAGGTTGGGAGAAGTTTGATTTTATCGATGAAACTGGTAAACAATTCACTTTTATGCACCAGGATCATAAATGGATTAAAAAAAGTGGAGTTAGTTACCCTAATTACAATATGCCTAAAGATGTGGCCGAGTTATACCCTTTATTAGACCCTTTAGATTCTTTGAAAACATTAATGAGGAAATTCAATGTAGACTTCCAACAGAAAAATTACGTTATACTAAAAACAGCATTATAATATTATGAATAATTCTTTACGGACAATTGGAGCCATTCTAGGTGGACTATTGTATATAGCTATATACGCAACAATAACTTCATACCCTATAATGTGGTTATGGAATACATGCCTAGTAACCACAGTTTCTGGTGTTAGTGTTATAACTTTTTGGAAGGCATTGGGTATTAGAGTATTAATAGGGTTATTAACATTCTCTACTAAATATAATAATAAAAACCAACCCAAAGACAATGAAGCCTAAAAAAATAATTGACGAATACAAGCAAAATGATAAAAAAGAAATATGGTTAGACGGTGTATTGTCTAACTTCTTTTACGGGTTTTTAGGTGCTATGGTTGTTGTAACCATTACAGCTAGAATAGACATGGCAGTTCTACTAGCTTACATCGTATACTACTTCTATTTAGGTAAAGTAGTTAATAGACCCAAATACGTAACCTCTTTAGGTAGGTTCATAGTGTTCCCGATACCAACGGCTTTAGGTGCTTTCACTGGATATAAATTAGCCCCTAAGTTAATAGAGTTGTTACTGCTTTAATCCTCTAAACTTTAACTAAATTACGTTATATTTATATACAGTAAACATACACATTATTATGGAAAAAAAAGAGTTTTTAAATGAAATTAATGATATTAGAACTCAGATGGGGTTATCATTAATAAATGAAGAGGAATTAATAAATAACGAATTGTCTAAAATAGATTTAGATCCACTTAATGAAGGTTGGTGGGAGAACGCTAAGTACGCTATGTCTAAGTTAGGTACATATAAATCTGGTGGGAAAATTTTCGGTAAGGGGAAAATCAAACACCAAACAAAAGCTAATGCCCAGATATTTGATTTAGTTTCCAAAAAAGGTAATGAAATGATTAAGGATTTGAATGTTAGTATAAAAACTAAAAACCCAGAATTCCCAAACAACAGATCTCAAGAAGAGTTTTTAAATACTATTCTTGAAATAGCTACAGTATACGATTCAATTGTCGCTTCGACCAAACTTAAACCAACCGAAAAAGGGTTTTTATTACCAGAAGCGGCTAATATAATTATTGAAGATTTAAGAGAATATACTAAGAAATATTTAGATGTTGATTTAAAGGCGGCCTTTAGTGTTTTTAATGAAGGTGATGCTTTAGAAGATAAAGATCCAGATGACATAAAAGTTTTAGATTATGGAAACCCACACGAAACAAAAGATGGGGAAATTGATAATCCAATGCCAAAAGGTACTGGATTCGCCAACGAAAGTGAATTAGATGAGGATGCTAAGTCAAGAGTTAAGAGTAAATTTGCTGACACAAAAGCCGCAATTAAAAAAGGGGACTTAGAAGGGTTTGATTCCGAAAGAATTAAAACCTTAAAATCTTGGAGATTACCCCTATCTTTAATGGGTACTGGTGCAACACTTGGTGCGTTATCCTGGTTAGTCGAATATATGTGGGGTCCTAAGGAAATAATAGAGCAAACCCCAGAAGAGATAAAACAAGTAAGCCAAGAAATTCTAGGTAACATTAAACCAGGTCAGGGTATGACTCAAATAATGAATGAAGTATTAGGTAGCAATCTATCCGCTTCTTCAAACCCTACAGAAGTTGTTGACGCGTTATCTAAATTAGGTGGTGGTGATGCCAGTAAAGGTGTTGAGATAATCACACAGAACGGTGGTATATTTAAAGACCCATCAGCTGCTAAAGAAACATTAACGCAATTAGTTCAAAATCCTACCGCTAACGGTAACACCCTAGGTGATGTATTTAAAGGTAACTGGGCTGGTACTGGTAGATCAGCTGGTGATACATTAGTTACATTAACTGGTGGAACCCTATCAGCTATGGTGGCCAAAATAGCCATTAAATTCGTTGCTAGAAGAACCATAGTTGGAGGTGCTAAAGCTGCTATAGCTGCACCCATTATAAAGACGTTAGGTATAGGTTTGTTAGCAGGTGGTTTAGTTGTTAAATTAGCTAGATACAAAGGTAAAAAGTCTTCTAGAGCTCAAGTCCTGAACGATTTAGTTCAATTCTTAAGACCTGTACCTGTAGATGTTAATACTCCAGAAGATGTTAATACTCCAGAAGATGGTAACACTCCGCAAAACAATAAAAGTGTTGCTAAAAAAGGTAAAGAAGGTCAATTATTTGATCAATTAAAGAGTTATTTTAAGGATATATATAACTTTAAATCACAAGTAAATACAGATACCTATGGTTCTGGTGGTTCTGGTAATAGTAGAAAAACCTATACTGGTGGAAAGGATGTTACCCAAGATTTAACTAAGAACAGTGATATGGATGATTTACTTAAACTTATGGAAAGTTTAGAGAATTTCGAATTGATCTCAGAAGAGGGTATAGATGAAATAGGATTAAGTTCAAACCAATTGAAATTATTCAAAACTAATGTTAAAAAATTAAGTGGTTTAATGAATATGGTTAAAAAAACTAATTCAGAAGATAAAAACCTAAATAACTTAATAAATAAAGCTAAATCTAATCCAGCTTCTGATATAAAGATAACAGATTTGTTAGAGTCAGATCCTAAAAGTTTAAAGATATTTGTTAGTAACTTTAATAAAACAATATACGCTACTAAGTTTAAAAACGGTGATGATATAATCGAAAAGTTAAAAAAGATTGACATTAACAAATTAAACGAAAACGAGGTTATTGATGAAGAGGATAAAAGCTTAATGGCTCAAAGACGTAAGTTCTTAGCCAACCTAGGTGAGTACATTAACACTCTATATTCAATCTTAGCTTATTTAGTTAGTAACATAGATAAACTAAATAATAAAGAAGCTGGTGAAAGCGGTGAGAACCCTGAAGGTACTCCTGGATCTAATGAAAAGGGTGGTCAAGAACCAGAATCAACTGAAACTGGTAACAAAGGTGGAAGCGGAAGTGGAAGCGGTGTTAGCGGTAATAGTTTTAGTGATATATCTAGAAGGATTAGTGAAGATCACAGCGAAGATCCTAATGATAAGTACGAAGTTAAACCATGCGATGAAGAGGGTACTCCATTCGCAGTATGGGAAGGTGACGTTAGAGTTAAATGTTTTGCTACTAAAAAAGAAGCACAAGCGTTTGCTGATAAACAAAACAAAGACCAAGGATTAGAGGAAGAGGTTATTGATGAAAAACTAACCCCAGAAATGGAGGATGGTAGAGAAGACGCTATAGTTAATAGTACTACTGGTAGAATCTTCAGTCAGTTAAGTAAAATCATACCAGAGCTTAGTATTAAGATAGTCAATGCTTACCAACAAGAATACGGAGTTAGACTAAACAAAACTAGATTATCTAACTTCTTACAAACCGTATTAGGGGCTATGGCTCAACTACCTAAACAAAGAATGGTTAAGTTGATTAACAAGTCAGGTATGGATATATCAGCATACAATAAGATGCTAAAAGACTTAAAGAGGTTAGAAACAGTTAACGAGGCTGTTGACTATTCACCACAAGAACAAGCTATGCTTAATAGTGCTAACGGTAGAATCTTCACTCAGTTAAGTAAAATCATACCAGAGCTTAGTATTAAGATAGTTAACGCTTACCAAAAAGAATATGGTGAAAAATTAAATAAAGCTAAGTTAGGTAAATTCTTAGAAACTGTATTAGGTGCCATGGCTATGTTACCTAAACAAAGAATGGTTATGTTGATTAACAAATCTGGTATGGATTTGACCGCATACAATAAAATGTTGAAAGACATGGAAAATGTGGAAAAGGATGAAAAGAAAGGTGATGTTCCAGCCAAACAAATTGGTGATAAGTTCAAAATAAACGAACCAGGTTCATTCAAACCAGATAATGTTGGTGGTTACGATTTAACAGGTCAAAAGGATTCATTTAGAATTGGTTTAGCGGATAAAGCTGCCGAAATAATTAGTAGAAATAATGACCATAAATTGGATCAGAAGAATATGTTAACCGTTATGAGACAGTTAATAGAAAGAATAAATACTAAACACGGAGGTAATATACCTAAAAAATAGATGATTAGATTTATGGTGTAGTATTTTTCTCTCATTTTAATGTTAAAATATGTTAAAATTTACCTAACTTTAATGTTTTGGTAACGTTATGTTAACATATAAGGTATTTATAATAAAGAGAAAAATTATGAAAACATTAATCACATCCTTATTTCTTTTTATTATTGTGAGTTATTCACAGGCTCAAGAAAGAAAGTTATACCATATAGCTGATAATCTTTATCAATACGGTTATCTGAACGAAGAGGGGGAAATTTCGCAAAGCGGGTATTATAAAAAAATAAACGGCGTTTATGAACCTCACGGGTTATGGGTAGACCGCTCAGGTAATAAAACAAAGGCAAAGTATGACAATGGTGTTATGGTTTGGATTAAGATAAAAGGCCAAAGAAAATACACTTACGAGGAAATACAGATAAGAAAAATGTTAAATAAAATCGAAAGGTTAGAAGAACAAATATTAGTCCTAAGTAATTAAAAACATAAAACCTCGCTAGTCGAGGTTTTTTTGTGTCTTAGTCTCCCATAACCATGCGGTTCTCATCATATCATCAACACCATAATTCAAAGACCATTTAAGTTCTTTAAACGCTTTATCCGAATTAGAATATACTGCTACAACATCGCCAGGTCTTCTTGGACCCATCTTATAGTTTAGTTTTTGGTTCGTAACCTCTTCAAACGTGTTTATTAATTCCATAACAGTAACACCTTTACCTGTACCCAGATTAAAAATATTATAGTTAGATTCACCTTTAAAGTTAATTGCTTTTGTATGGGCATTGGCTATATCCATAACATGTATATAGTCCCTTATACAAGTCCCATCTCTGGTCGGGTAATCAGAACCATGAACAGTTAGGTTATCCGTCTTATTAATCGCGTTCCTCGTAATAATAGGTACAATATTTTGTGGTTTAATTTGTAAATCGCCTATCAAAGCCGACTCATGTGCACCAACAGGGTTAAAATACCTAAGTATCACTATGTTCAATTCAGGGTTATTCTTAGCCACATCCATACATATCTCCTCACACATCTGTTTTGTCTTAGCGTAAGGTGACTCACCCTTTTTAATTGGTGTATCTTCATTAACTGGTAGTGAATCTGGATTTCCGTAAACAGAACACGAACTAGAAAATACAAATGTTTTAACACCATTTTTTATTGATGCTTCTAATACATTCAATAATGAGTCTATATTGTTCCTATAATAATCTATAGGGTTATTAACGGAATCACCAACAGATTTAAATGCGGCAAAATGTATTACTGAATCTATATCTTCTGATTCGAATAAATCATTAGTCAACTCCCTATCCTTTAGATCAATGTTGTGGTTCACATACTCTTTTCCAGTGATAACACTAACACCATCACCTATAGCAGAAGATCCGTTAGATAAATCATCCACCGACATTACCTCGAAAGAGTTATTATGTAAATCTACGGCTGTATGACTACCAATGTACCCACACCCCCCAGTTATTAAAATTTTCTTCATAATAGATATTCTATAATAATATATAGAATATTATTTGGTATATTAAAGTGATTATAGTATTTTTGTGTAAATAATGATAATAATATGAATAATTTAGAAACGATAATTGAAATTGCCAGTGATTCGGAATTTCTAAAAGCCGATGGGTTGGATGATGCCGTTATTGGTTATGATGACACCAGTGACAGATTAATATACTCTATGACTAAGGTCATTGATATATTAATAACAGAAGGTCTTACTGAAGAAGAGGCTTTAGACCACTACTATTATAATGTACACGGTTCGTATGTTGGGGAGAAGACTCCTATATGGTGTTACGATTACTTCAATTAATAATGGGTTTAGAGTTAAAAAAAGGGGATTATGTCTTAATGTTGGATAGGCTAATGTTAGTCAGTAAATTAATTGATGAACATTTACAACAACACTCGGTATCAAAACTGGATACCGAGATAAAAGATCATATAACAAAGTCTTCTGACCAATTATTTATTGCCACTGAAAAAATTAAAGGTAAATTAAATAAGGATAATACTTTGATTTAAGGATAAAATTAATTAATATTGTACCATGGATAAAAAATATAATTTATATATAGATGACATTAAAACTCCAACAGCAGACGAATGGGTTGTTATAAGGAGTTATAAAGAATTTAAATCAAAAGTTATTGAATTGGGTTTAGATAATATTGGTTATATATCTTTTGGTCACGACCTAGGTGAGACAGCCATTAAAGAATATAATGACAATGTTTCTCCTAACTATACCTTAAACTATTCTAATATAAAGGAACCAACTGGGTTTAATTGTGTTAAATGGTTAATTGACCATTTTTATGAGATGCACAAAGGGTATAAAGAAGAAAACGCTAGTGATAAAACGAGATCGCTGTACTTCCCCTTCCCTCATGTTTATGTACACTCAGACAACCCAATAGGTGCTGGTAATATAATCGGTTATGTTAATAATTTTTTGATGAATGAGAAACAACCTAAAGATTGTGTTTCAGTTTCTGTAGAATATGTTTAAGTATTTTAACATAATAAAGAGTTTCTTCGTGAAACCAAAGAAAACATACGGATGCGTTATGTTAAAATTAAACTTTGAGTTTTATATGCGAGAACTACAACTGTATATACACAAATCAGATTTATATACTAAAGATGATAGTGATTGGTATGGTTTAGAAACAGATCCTCACGTAACGTTACTTTATGGTCTACACGAAGACGTTAATATAGATATGGTTAGATCGAGTCTAGCTGTCACTAAATTCAGAAGAGTAAAAATACACAACGTATCACTTTTTGAAAATGATGAGTTCGATGTTTTGAAATTTGATGTTAAAGATGATATTGTTAATCACTGTAATAAGGTTTTAAAAAGTTTACCCCATACCGAACAATATGGTGATTACCAACCACACATGACCATAGCATATCTAAAACCAGGTTTAGGTAAGAAATACGTGGATAGGTTTAAGGGTAATGAGTACTGGGTAGCACCATTATACATAAATTACTCTGATTCAAATAATACGTACAGTAAAATTGATATAAATGTTATATAAGAAAATTATAGGTGAAGCTAAGGTTCACTCGGATTTAGAAAATGTTGAGAAACAAATAGAATCACTAAAGTCCGAGGGTAATACGATAGTGTTTACAAACGGATGTTTTGATATATTACATTTGGGGCACATAGAATACCTTTTAAGAGCATCACTTATGGGTGATGTTATGGTAGTTGGTGTTAATAGTGACGATTCCATTAAAGGGTTAAAGGGTTCAAACAGACCGATAATGAATGAAGAGCATAGGTACCATTTAATGGCCTCATTATCGTTTATTGACATGGTTATACCATTTAATGAAGAAACACCCTACAATGTAATAAAAAGCGTTAAACCAGACGTATTAGTTAAAGGTGTTGGTTATAAAGAAGAAGAAATAGTTGGTTACGATATAGTAAAAGAAATTGGGGGTGTGACTACGATAGTGGAAACTAATTTACCACCTTCGCTATATAGTACAACGAGTATAATAGAAAAGATAAAAAAGTTATGATAGGATTTAAATTAACAACAGCAACAGTAGAAGCATTAAACCAAAGAATTAGTGATGAATATGCGGCACATTATTTTTATAGATGTGCAGCAAATTGGTGTGAGGAAACGAACTACAAAAAAGCCGCTGAGTTTTTTAGCAAAGAAGCGGATAATGAACTTGAGCATGCAAAGGGTATACAGGAATATCTAACAGGTTTTGGTGAAATACCAACTATGGAAGCCATTAATGTTAAAAAGGATTATCACTTTGATACCCTATTTGAGATAATTCTATCCTCATACGAAATGGAATTAGATCTAATGAAGAAATACAACAACTTGTCTAGCATTTTGTTACACTCAGACTTAACCACATTTGATTTCTTAACCCCTTACAGAATTGAGCAAGGAGAAGCTATAGTTGAGTACGCAGACTTATTAGATGCAATGGAATTAATTGATAAAGAAGATAAGTTCCAGGTCCTATATTTCGAACAGACTTATATGTAAATTTATGATCACAAACAAAAAAGTTAAATTTGAGTATGAGTTCATTAGAACCGAAGTTGCTGGTATGGAGTTAAAAGGTTCTGAGGTAAAGGGTATTAGTGGTGGTAGAGTCTCTATTAAAGAGGCATATTGTATATTTTTAGGTGATGAGTTATTCGTTAGAAATCTTAATATACCAGAGAATGGTACCGCTTATACTCATGAACCTATGAGAGATAGGAAACTGTTACTGAAAAGAAGAGAGTTAAATAAATTAAAGACAGATCTAATTAAAGGGCTAACTATCGTACCTTATAAGATTTTTAAGAATGATAGAGGTTTATTTAAAATAGAGATAGTTCTAGGCAGGGGTAAAAAATTGTATGACAAAAGACAAACAATAAAAGAGAGGGATATTAAAAAAGATATCGAAATTATTTAAAATTATGAAAGTTAAATTAAACGAAATTAGTGGCGAGGTTATGAAAGATAACGAAACTTATATTCTAGAAGACAATAATTTTCTAGAACACCTCACTCTATCAAGGACTATACTAAAACCTGGTATGTCAACCAGAGGTCATTCACATGAGATACAAGAAGAGATCTATATTTTTACGAAGGGTGAAGGTCAAATGATTATAGGTGAAAATGTATATGAGGCTAAAAATAATGATACGTTCTTAATACCTAAAGGTGAGTTCCATAGAGTCATAAATGGATCATCAGACGAAACGTGTGAGTTTACATGTGTTTTTGAGAAATATGATAGATCTGGTACTGAAGCTAGATACTAAAATAATAATAAAATGGCAAAAGAAAAAAACAAGAAAAATGAAAAAGAGAGAGATTAAAAAAGCAGTTGCTGAAATACTAGATAAATTATGCGATCGTTCAGGATTTGATGATTGGTACTTTAATTTAGATGATGTGACACAAGAAGAAATTGAACGTGAATTATTTGAAGTAATTGATAGAAGATTAAATAAAGATGATGAAAAATAAACAAAGATGATGAAAAATAAACAAATCAATATTGAATTAAATAATGAGCAACAAAAGGTTTATGATACTTGGGTTGCTGCAATTAAAACAATACATGGACAGGTTGGTATGATTAAATGGGTTATAAGTAGTGATGGAATAGGTCAGTTTATAGAAGTTAAAAGCGAACTTACAGGAACTACATTAGATTTAACAGACCTTAACGAATTTTAAAATGAATAAACTAGATAGAGAAAGACAAGGTAAAGTGAATACCATTCTTTCAGAAATAGAAGGAATACAACTAGAGTTAGATATTCAAAATTGGGATGTTTTATTAGGTTGAGGTTGTATTAGCTAAAGGTAAAAAATTGTATGACAAACGACAAACTATAAAAGATAGGGATCTTAAAAGAGACATAAAAGGGGTTAAAATATAAATACTATATGAGTGATAAAGATAAGAAACCAGACTATATTGTATGGGATAATGATAGTGGTTATGACGCCAAACTAAAAAATTACCCAACCACACTGAGCGCACCTAAGTTTGATTTACCTAACGTTGGGTTAGTTAAGACTGAGTCTGGTAAGAAAATGGTTGATGTGTTCAATAGAGAGAAAGAAGAGATACTAGAGTTAGTTAAAAAGTTACAAAACGAATATTCTGACTCTATAATGGTATGGGAATCTAAAATGTCTTTCGAACCAATAGTAGGTCACCCATATTACTTGTATGATTTTGATGGTACCAACACATTGTCATTATTATCACCAAAAGATTGGGGTAAATTTAATGATAAATTAATTGGAGGGTTTGTATTAAACTCAGACAGGAAATGGATTAGGATGAAATGAAAAGGTTAGTCAAGAAAATATCATTTATATTAGAATTAATTATTAAAAAAATAAAAAATAAAAGACCATCTATATGGGATTTATGATTATATTTGCACGAAATTAAAAACAAAGATGTCAAACAAATTAGATAAAGATTATCAAAACTTACTCCAAGATATTTTAGAAAATGGGGTAAAGAAGAGTACTCGTAATGGAAAAACTTTAAGTGTCTTCGGTAGACAAATAAGACACAATATGCAAGATGGGTTTCCACTCTTAACTACAAAGAAGATGGCGGTCAAAACAATGATGACTGAATTAAAGTGGTTCTTAAAAGGAGATACCAACATTAAGTATTTGGTTGACAACGGATGTAACATTTGGAATGGTGATGCCTATAAGAACTATGAGAAATATGCAAAGGCTAATTCCTATGGTGTTGATATTTTGTCAATGGAGGAGTTTATTGATGAAATCAAAACTAATGATGAGTTTGCAGCAAAATGGGGTGAATTAGGACCTGTGTATGGGGCTGGTTGGCGTAGATGGGGCGGTAAATCAGATGACAAACTTTACGAAGATTATTTGAAAAAAGTTAAAGAAAAGTAGTATTTTTCCATTTATTACCATATTTATATATAGTAAACAATGGTAATTATGGACTACAAAAAAATACACGACAACCTTATTGAGAGAGGAAAAAATAGAAAATTAGATGGATATGTTGAAAAACATCACATTATACCAAAATGTATGAACGGGACAAATGAACCAAATAATTTAGTGGAATTAACCGCAAGAGAACATTTTTTAGTTCATTGGTTATTACACGAAATGCATCCAGAAAATAGTGATTTAAGGTACGCTTTTTGGTCAATGTGTCGTAATTCAGACAACCAAAAAAGGTATAAACCATCTTCGAGGGTATATGAATATGCTAAACATAAAATGTTAGAAATATGGCAAAAGTTTAAACCGTCAGATAAACAAATAAATTCTATTAAAGAAAGTTTAACTGGCACAAAATGGTATCATAAACCAGATGGAACTAATTTGAGAGCCTTTCCGAATGACCCTAAAATAATTGAAGAAGGTTGGTTACAAGGTAGGTTTGGTGGAAAATCAATATCAAAGAAGGCTAACAAAGCTAAAGAGAAAAAATATGAAGGGATGAAATTGCCTTCTACATCAAACAAAAGGTGTTCAATAGATGGTGTTGAATTTGAATCGGCTAAAGCGGCTGCCGATTTTCTTAAAATGAATGAGTATTCGTTAAGATGGATATTACAGGGTAGAGGAAGCTCAAAAAAACATAAAGAAAAATATAAAAATTGGTTTTACATAAATTAAAGTTATGAAATACATACACGAAGATGGAACTCCTTTTTCAAAAGAAGAGTTTCTACAAAAATTAAAAACAGATAAAGAATTTAGTAATGAGTTTGGTAGTAAAGGAATAGACCAAATTCAAAACCTAATCAACGACCTTAAAACAAACCCAGATTCTAGACGATTAATGGTTAATGCTTGGAATCCATCAGATCTATCAGAAATGACACTTCCACCATGCCACTATGGATTTCAAGTTTATACAAGAGAGTTGAGTTTAGCAGAACGTAGAGATTGGTGTAAGACCCATAATATAGTTTTAGAACATTTAGAAGCAGGATTAGAAAATGAAGAAGATGATATGAGAGCTAATAGAGTTCCAACCAGAGCAATCTCTTTAATGTGGAACCAAAGAAGTTGCGATTTATTTCTCGGAATTCCATTTAATATTGCAAGCTATGGTTTATTACTTGAACTTATTGCAAAAGAGGTTAATATGATTCCAGATCAATTAATTGGTAATTTAGGTGATGTTCATTTATATTCAAACCATTTAGATCAGGCAAGGAAACAAATAATGAGAGAGCCGTATAATCTACCAGTTATAACAAAACTAGAGAGTAATTTATTAGAAGGTGAATTTGACTGCGATATATCCTATTACGAATGCTGGCCAGCAATTAAAGCACCACTATCAAATTAATAAGTTATGGAATATCATATAGAAAAGAGACAATATCATGATGAGTTAGGTAAACCATCTGACCCATATTATTGGATCTTTAGTTACCGAAGATTTTTAGGTCTTATTAGATATAAGAAGTATATTGAGGAGACTGAATGTGGAATGAGTGGTTGTTACAAGACTAAAATTACTTTTAAAACCATTGAGAGTGCAGAAGAGTTTATCCAAACTGTTTTATGTCCAGGTGTTCCAAGAGAAACTACAAAGAAAGAAATTATTAAAAGTGTAAATTGTGACTAGTTATGGAACCAGAAAAAGATATTAAGAGAGATTTAAGATAAAAAGAAAAACAATGAAAAACAATCGTAAATGGTGGGATAATCCCAATAAAACTGAAGTAGAAAGAAGAACCGAATCGTTCGCGATCAAAGGACTTATTTGGTGTGCTGTTATCTTCTTGGTATTAACATTACTAACAAGACACTAAATAAATTATCATGAGTAGAACAAAAAGAACATTTAAAGTAAAGGTAATCAGATTTTTTCAAAATAATACAGTTCAGTTAATCCTACCCTGGATCGCATTAGCAGTAAGTGTATATTTTTTTATTAAAGCATGAAGATAAAGGGTTATAAACTTGATTATATAAAAAAAATTAATTAATCTTATAAAAATAATTAAAATGAAGAGTAAAAGAAAAGCGATACACGCTGAATTGAGGAAAGAGAGTCAAACTTTCGATGGTTGGCTTAAGTATGAAGTTACGATAAAGAATGAAGATGATACTATTGAAACTATACCAGCTTATGGTAAAGATTTACAAGACGCATTAAGTAGAGTTGTTCATGACCATAAGGTTAAAAAAATTGAAGACAAAGTCGTTGGTAAGGTACCTTTAACTGGTTGGGTTATCGCATGGTTTTTAGGTATGGTATTGACCATATCTTTAATATATGGTAACGTAGAATATAGGTATATGGGTATATGGATCGTAGCTGATATCCTCATATACACTTTTATGACACTATCTTTAAGTAATTGGTTTAAACTTAGAAATACAAGGAAATGAAGTTAATTAGGGTAATTAGAGGTTGGTTCTCAACCAAACCAGATAAAAAATTAGTCTGGAGTAGAGAAGATTTTGAGTTGGGTAAAAGATGGGCCAAAGGTCAACCACATTCATCTGAAGCGAATAAGACTTTATGGGATGAGGTCTACGACAAGAGGGGTGATGCTGTTTGGACTTTACACGAATTAAATAAAAAATTATGAAACTACATGAATTAAAGGGTTGGTTAAACTCATTACCAGAGAATATGTCTGACTTCACGGTTGTTAATGGTGAGGTTGGTGTTCTTGAGGGTAAATATATGTACCAAGTCGATAAACCACTAACAACAGCAAAGGTCGATGAGGAGAATAAAGAAATCGTACTAATGAACGATTCTAATGAATCAGAAGAAGTAATCAAAGGAAACAAATGATACTAATATCAAATAGAGGTAACGTTGATGGGTCAAACCCAGAGTTAGAAAATAAACAGGACTACATACAAATGGCTATAAACAAAGGTTTTAAAGTCAAAGTGGATCTTTGGTTAAAAGATAACGCAATCTACCTTGGTTCAGATAAACCAGAGTATAAATTAGATATAGATTGGTTAGAGAGAAACGCATCTAAACTATTATTACAGTGTAGAGATATCGAATTACTAGAGAGGTTAGTTGATTTAGACCCAATGGGTGTAAACTTACATATGTTCACATATAATGGTGAGGTTACTATGACCAATAAATCATATATATGGGGTCACAATAGTACTAAATCTATAGCTTTATTGGGTGAAAGGTCGGAAGACGAGGTTGATTTAGATTACTACGGTGTTTGTAGTGATTATATATCTTCTTATAAAAAATAATAAAAATTATTTCTTTATAGGGTACTTTATAGTATCTGCTTGTTATTTATATGTAACAAATAACAATAATTATGAAGAAGCTACTTAACTGGGTTTGCGGTCTTTTGAAAGACGAAAAAGGCACACCATCATCAAAAAGATTTATAGGGATTATATCAGGTTTAACATTGTGTATAACACTTTTCCTTAACCAATATACTGAACAAAGCATAGCACCTTCAACAGCTTTGGTGAATGCCGTTGCTGCACTATCATTTGGCGCATTGGGTTTATCATCTGTTGATAAAATATGGTCTAAGTCTGGTAAAGATAACGACGATAACCAAAAATAGGGTATAGTAAGTATGAAAAAGATCACAGAAGGTTATTGGGGTAAGTTAATCTACGAAGGGGTTAAATTAGAGATGGTATATCCTATAACCATAGGGAGAGGTATATTCTGTGCCTTAATGTCTTTAGACCCTATTTTAGCCAAACAACTATCTGGTACTGAGTATGATATATCCTCAGAAAAAATTATTGATTCTGATAAAATCAAAGCGTTAAAAGAGCTTCTAGATAAAAAATATTTAACTAAAGAAAAATAATTCTTATATAATTTGGTTTTTAAAAATCTATTAATTAGATTTGTATCAAATATTAGAATTATGATTAAAGAACCTTTAGAAAAAATACTATTCATGGATGTTGAGACCGTTGGTTGTTCACCATCTTATGAAGCCTTAAAAGAATCTAACCCAATTTTAGCCGAACAATTTAATTCTTACGGCGACCAATTCAAAAGAAAATTTGTAGAGGATAAAGACAAGTCTGTTGATGAGATATTTCAAAACAGATCTGGACTAACACCAGAATTCGCTAAGATAGTTTGCGTGAGTTTTGCTTTCATTGTAAATGGTGAGGTAAGAGTACAATCATTCTCTGGTGATGATGAAAAAGAAATCCTATTAGGTGTAAGAGATATTATGGACCGAGTTAACCCTAAGGGTTATGTCCTTTGTGGTCATAACGTTAAAGGTTTTGATATCCCTATGCTAGAAAAACGTATGATAATAAATGGTATCGCTATACCTAGTATATTACCATCATACGATACAAAACCTTGGGAAATGAAGGTTATTGATACTAAAGACGTATGGGCTTGTGGTGCCTGGGGTACTATAGGTTCACTAGAATTAATTTGTGCTTCTCTTGGTATCGAATCACCAAAAAACACTGGGGTAAAAGGTGATGAAGTACACTCAACATACTGGTCTGGAGGTAAAATTGAAATGATAACAGAGTATTGCGAAAAAGATACAGTTACCTTGGTTGAGATAGTTATGAAACTTAAAGACCTAAAGTAAATGAGTTACCTAAAACAATTTAAGGTTATTGAAGACAACTTCGCAAAGGTTATTAAAGACTTGGGTGAGGTATCCCCATCATCTAAAGAACAGGATATAAATGAGCATTGGGATGTCAAGTTGGAGGTTAAGTTTGACGTTAAAGCGATTAAAAAAACCCAAAGAAAGGATTTAGGTACCAATGACAACATACACTGGGTTGAACTAATAAATGTAAGGGGTGACAAAGGCTGGTTATATGGAGAAGCCGAATATTTTAGTTTTGAGATAGATGATTACTGGGTTGTAGTCACTAAAGAACAATTACAAGAATTAATCTCCGAAAAATGTGCGTCTAAAGAAACCACTGACACACCCCAACTCTACAAGTTGTACAGCAGAGAAGGTAGGTCCGATGTTATTACCCTGGTGAGGACAATAGATCTAATGTATATAGCTGAACAAGTAATCAAAAAGTAAATAATTAAAAAATGAGTGAAATTAAAACAAACTACACTATAGAAAATAGTGTGAAGATAAATAGTTTAGAAGATAATATCGTTATTACGGGTCTTACTTACAATAATGTATCTTATTATGAGCTAGGGTATTATGCCGATAAGATTGGTAAATCGGTGAAGACTCTAAGAAGAAAAATGAGTAAGGTAGATAAAGAAAATTCTTCACTATATTTCATAAGAGTTATGAATAAACTATATGTATCTGACGCTATTAAGGACTTGGGTAAACCAGTTAAAAAAGAGAAGGTTTTGGTATTAGTTCACGATATAATATTAGGTTCTAGATACGAACTAAAAGATATGTAAATAATGGGTGAATTGAAAATCATAGGGGATTGCTACCACAAGGGTCTAAAAATAATAGATTCGTGTGAGACAATAGATCATATAGTCGTAACCGATAAATGGTTAAAACTTTTCAATAAAAAAGTCGAGTCTTTATTCCCAAACGATTCTAAAAATAAAGAAAAGATTTATCGCTTATCAATGGTTCTAAGACATAAATTAAAATCTAAGAGAGATACTATAATTAAAATAAATTAAAAAAAAAACAAAATATGTCAAATAAAGTATATGTCCGTAAAGTGGAGACTTGGACAA
>Ga0209771_1000523_pt1 | contig 25783 bp, 2 predicted proteins | sample SaaInl59LU_5_DNA_FD_184639 | JGI IMG/M metagenome (GOLD analysis project Ga0209771, IMG submission 184639) | Marine microbial communities from expanding oxygen minimum zones in the Saanich Inlet - ESP_59LU_5_DNA (SPAdes) (version 2) | ecosystem: Environmental > Aquatic > Marine > Intertidal zone ... | reverse complement strand
TTCATCACCATTAGCATCTTCTGGAGTTACACCAGTTAATAAGTTTGATGTAGTTGCCATATTAAATGCATTTGCAAAAGTAGTAACTTGTTGGTTATTAGTAAAAAACTCAGTTGGAATTCCAGCCACCTTTCTGCAGTTTCTAAAAACTGATTCAAAGTTTACTACCAATGGGTTATTATCAAATAAACCACTTGGTATCGATGTTAAATTTAACAATGCGTTAAATGTACCAGAAAAAGATTTTACATTTGTATTGTTATCAAATAATCCACTTGGTATTGATGTTATTCCTGTACAAAATACAAATGTGTTAGTAAATGAGGTTACATTTGATGAGTAATCAAATATTCCATTGGGTATAATAGTAATACCAGTTTGTCTAAATGTAGAATCAAATCGTTTTATAGTATTTAAACCATCGTTTAATATTGCGTTATTAGAACCATCCGCTGGTATAGTTGTTAAATTAATACATCCGTAGAAATTTACTTCTTCAAGTTGAACAAGTCCCCAATCATCAATTGATTTGTATAAAGTTTTATATGATGGATTATTACCTACACTAAAACCTGGACAATATCCACCAACTATAATTTGATAAGTACCAGCTGATGTATATGTGTGAAATCTATCCGAAGAATTAACTGAAATAATTGTATTATCCGAACTACCATCACCCCAACTTACTGTTAAATTAGGTTGATTTCCACCTGGCGCAGTAATGGGTAACTCAAATTGAGTATTTGCTGATGTTGTTTGTATTGTAAATTTAAATGGTCTCACTTGTCCTCCTCCTATTGATAATAATCTTCTTGCTATACTCATAATTCATAACTCATTAACTTATATTATTTGCACTTAGGAATCCATAATAACTACTCCCCCCATCATAAGTATAGAATACTAATATATCTTTTCCATTTGCAGTTAGTGTTGGTGCTACTCCATTAGCCCATTGTATTACTCCAGGCCAAGTAGTAGTTGCTGTTCCACCACTACCATCCTCTAACAATAATGTGAATCCAATTGCACGAGGACCTGTTGGTGCGTTTGATATACTGATTGTAATACTTCCTGTTCTTCTAATTCTAAAATTATTAGCAGTTATTAAATTTATATTCGTTCCACCATTTGAATCTCCTATATCATTATAAGTTTCATGATAGTATTTGGAATATGTTAATTGTCCAACCTCTAAGGAATCATTTATAACTGTATTTCCAAGTACATTTAATACAGTTCCGTTAAATGTTAAGTTTGATTCTGCTGTTGCCGTTCCATCACCATCCATAGTAAGAACTCTATCCGTACCATCTCCAGTAACTTCTAAGAATCCACTTGAACCAGAACTACCACTACTACCACTTGAACCTAATCCAGATGTACCAGAAGAACCACTCTCTCCACTCGTACCATCAGCACCATCTAACCCAGATGAACCACTACTACCAAATAAAGTACCATCTTGTCCACTTGTTCCAGATGAACCAGATGAAGAAGTTGCCCCAGAAGTACCACTACTACCAGTTTCACCGCTTGTTCCAGAAGAACCCGATGAACCGAATAAAGTACCATCCTGTCCGCTTGAACCAGAAGTTCCAGATGTACCAGCTGAACCAGTTTCACCAGATGTACCAGATGAACCACTTACTCCGCTTGTTCCAGATGAACCAGAAGAACCGAATAAAGTACCATCTTGTCCAGAAGTACCAGATGTACCCGCTGAACCAGTTTCACCTGATGTTCCAGCAGAACCACTTACTCCACTCGTACCAGAAGAACCACTACTTCCAAATAAAGTACCATCTAAACCAGATGTACCAGCAGTACCTGAAGAACCAGATGAACCAGATGTTCCCGTTGAACCTGATGTTCCACTCGTTCCACTACTACCACTACTACCAAAGAATGTTCCATCTTTTCCAGTTGTTCCAGAAGTACCCGATGAACCAGAAGTACCTGCACTTCCAGTCGTTCCAGTCGTACCAGATGTTCCCGCAGAACCCGAAGAACCGAAGAATGTTCCATCTTGTCCGCTTGTACCAGAAGTTCCATCTACACCCGTTGTACCAGAAGAACCTGCAGTTCCAGTTGTACCAGAAGAGCCTCTTGCTCCACTTGTTCCAGAAGTACCAGTTGAACCACTTGTACCATTTGTTCCAAAGAATGTTCCATCTACACCACTTGTACCAGAAGAACCAGATGAGCCTGAAGAACCTGAAGTACCTGCTCCAGATGTACCAGATGTACCAGTTGTACCACTACTTCCAAAGAAAGTTCCATCTACACCACTTGTTCCTGATGTACCACTTGAACCGCTTGAACCAGATGTTCCAGCACCAGAAGTACCAGAAGTACCATCATCTCCAGAAGAACCTGATGAACCGAAGAATGTTCCATCTACACCACTTGTACCAGATGTTCCATTGGTTCCAGAAGAACCTGAAGAACCAGATGTTCCAGTTGAACCAGATGTACCAGATGAACCACTACTTCCAAAGAAAGTTCCATCTTGTCCAGAAGTACCAGATGTACCAGCTGAACCACTACTTCCTTCTGCCCCACTTGTTCCAGAAGAACCAGCAGTACCTGTTGTACCAGCAGTACCGGTTGAACCACTACTTCCACTCGTACCAGAAGAACCAGAACTTCCGAAGAATGTTCCATCTTCTCCACTTGTTCCACCACTTCCAGTTGTTCCGCTTGAACCAGAAGAACCAGATGAGCCTGAGGAACCACTTGTTCCAGAAGTACCAGATGAACCAAAGAATGTTCCATCTTGTCCACTACTTCCACTACTTCCAGAAGTTCCATCTTCACCATCTTCACCGGTTGTACCAGAAGAACCTGAAGTTCCCATAATACCAGATGAACCAGATGTACCATCTGAACCAGATGTTCCACTACTACCTTCTGCCGATGTTCCGCTTGTTCCAGCTGAACCAGAAGAACCAGAAGTTCCAGATGAGCCTGATGTTCCGCTTGTACCACTACTACCTTCTGCTGATGTTCCGCTTGAACCAGAAGTTCCAGAAGAACCAGAAGAACCTGCGGTTCCAGTTGAACCACTACTTCCACTCGTACCAGAAGAACCAGTATCACCTTTATCACCAACTGCAACTAAAGATACAACAATATCATCACCATTTGTGAAAGGAGAGGCTGTTGAGAAACCTGTATTTGATAAATCACTAAGAGTCCACCAATCACCATTATCGGTTAATTCACCTATTGCAAATAATAAGTATTCATCAGTATTGAACTTTTTAGCAATTCGTATATGTGCTTTTACTGCAGAAGTAACGGAGTCCATCGTTTCCATAAACGATTGAACACTTCCACCATCATCATCAGTTTCACTAATGTAAATTTCATTACCTGTATTTTGTATAGAGTTGTTTATTCTAAATCTACCAGCTGAAGGTTCTGAATTTCCTACTGCAGATGTAAATGTGTAATCGAATGATGCTCCACCGAAGTTACCATCTTTACCACTTGTTCCACTTGTTCCACTACTTCCACTGCTTCCTTCTGCTGAAGTACCAGATGACCCAGATGTACCAGAAGAACCACTTGTTCCACTACTTCCACTACTTCCACTAATTCCACTCGTACCACTCGTACCACTAATTCCACTAGTACCACTTGTACCACTTGTTCCATCAGTACCAGTTGAGCCAGATGTACCACTCGAACCAGATGTGCCACTCGTACCACTTGAACCACTTGAGCCAGATGAACCACTAGTTCCATCAGTACCAGTTGAGCCAGAAGTTCCACTTGTACCACTTGTACCGGATGTCCCACTTGTACCAGATGTTCCTGAGCTACCAGTTGTTCCACTCGTACCACTAGTTCCACTAGTTCCACTTGTACCAGATGTTCCACTAGTTCCAGAAGTTCCGCTTGTACCACTAATTCCACTCGTTCCACTTGTACCACTTGTTCCATCAGTACCAGTTGAACCACTTGTACCAGATGTCCCACTTGTACCTGATGTTCCTGCTGAACCACTACTACCTTGTGCACCACTCGTTCCACTCGTTCCACTTGTTCCACTAGTACCATTAGTACCAGTTGAGCCCGATGTACCACTACTTCCACTACTTCCACTAGTTCCTGCTGAACCAGATGAACCTTGTTTTCCACTCGTACCACTTGAGCCACTAGTACCAGATGTACCACTTGTACCAGATGTACCACTTGAACCACTTGAGCCAGATGAACCACTACTTCCACTACTACCGCTTGTTCCGGCAGAACCAGTACTACCACTACTACCACTCGAACCAGAAGAACCACTTGTTCCACTTGTACCAGATGTACCACTAGTTCCAGATGTACCAGATGAGCCGGCAGAACCAGTTGAACCACTGCTTCCACTTGAGCCACTTGTACCAGATGTACCACTTGAACCACTTGAGCCAGAAGTTCCACTTGTGCCCGATGTTCCGTATTTATTTACTATCTCAATTTCACCTAGCATTGAACTATGAGCAGCACATTGATAAACTATACTATCAGGTGCATCTTCAGGTATTCTATATTTTATTAAAGTTGATGTACCTTGATTTCCATTTGCTGGGTCATTATTTGTTGTACCAGGAACATTAGAGGTTACACCATCTGATAATCTTATTGCAAATGGATGAGTTGATTGTACATTACTAACATCGAAGTAATAAAGTTCACCTCTTACTAATGTTAACTTAGGGAAGTTTCCAGTATAACCACTGAATGAATAATTAAATTCTTCATTTACTACACTATACAATCTACCACCTTCTCTACCAGCAGTACCAGATGTTCCACTAGTACCAGATGTTCCACTTGAACCAGATGTTCCACTTGTCCCGCTTGTCCCACTTGAACCTGCAGAGCCAGTTGAACCACTACTTCCACTTGAGCCAGAAGTTCCACTAGTTCCACTCGTACCACTGGTTCCACTTGTTCCACTTGTTCCACTACTTCCACTTGTTCCACTTGAACCGCTTGTACCACTTGTTCCACTCGTACCACTCGTACCACTAGTTCCACTAGTTCCACTTGTACCAGATGTACCACTCGAACCACTTACTCCACTTGTTCCACTTGTTCCAGATGTTCCACTAGTACCGGATGTTCCACCACTACCACTTGAACCAGATGTACCACTTGTACCACTAGTTCCACTTGTACCCGATGTTCCACTTGAACCACCACTACCACTTGAACCACTTGAGCCAGATGAACCACTAGTACCAGATGTTCCACTTGTACCACTAACAGCAGTTACTGGTCTTGTTTGTATTCTATTTGTAGATTCATCTAATACCAATACTGTATCTGATGTACCTTCACTTAGACCTATAAATTCAGTACTTCCCGTTACTACTAAACTACCACTTACTTCAAATCTTCCAATGAATGAACCAGTACCATTATTTGGTAAGAAATTTTCTCCTACAAAATCACCAGCGTTTAATGCAAATGAAGCAGTTGCAGCATAAGATGCCGAAAGCACAGTCATCGAAGCAGTTTGGTTATTTCTTACATAATCTTCGGCTGATACAGCATTAACTGCATAAGAAGCAGATACTGCATAAGAAGCAGATAAAACAGTCATTGATGCAGTTTGGTCATTTCTTACAAAATTAGTAGTATTGAAATCACCAGCATTTACAGCAAATGATGCAGTTTCGGCATAGGATGCCGAAAGTACAGTCATCGAGGCCGTTTGACTATTCTGTATATATTGTGATAAGTTTCCAAGTTCAGCAAGTGATGCTGAATCAAATCCTAATAAAGATGATGCCGTTTCAGCGTTTTGTGCACGTATTGCATATGATGCTGAATTTACTAAACCTACTACATTATCTCCTTCTACAAATCCTGCCAATCTACCACCCGTACCAATTACTGCTTGTCCACTTGTCAATCCACTAAAGGTTACTCTAATAGATGAACTATCGATTGATTCAATAGCTTGTGGAATAATTTGTCCATTTGAACCAGTTTCATAAATTTGAACTACTGGGTAATCAAGAGCAAAATTATGTTGAAATGTTACTTGAGTTACATCTGAAAATGGGAATACTGCCGTATCACCAAATTGGGTTACAGGTCTAAACTTATTAGCATCTGCATCAAATATTAAAATATCTAAATCATCAGGTACATCTATACCAACATTTTCACCTTGGTATGAACCTACGAATGATGATGTAATTCTAGGTGAGAATATTTCATCAGTTACAGTTATCTTAGATGCACTTACATCATTTTGGAAAGTTACATCTCCGAAAAATGTAGAACCACTATCAATTGACCTAACTACGAATCCATCAGCTGGATTAACCGATGCAGTTACCGAACCACTAAGTATTCTACTTTGGTCTAAATCTACGATTGCATCAGCTGGTATATTGAATAATCCCTCACCACTACCACTAAAGAATCCACTTCCAGATGGTATGCTTATATTTCCACTTACAAATAAACTACCTGTAAATTTAGAACCTAAGTCAGGCGAATATACTTCAAATCCTCTAGTTGGTTCAACAGATGCACTTATACCACCACTAATAATAAGAGGTAATTCTAAATCTTGTAGTGCATCAGCTGGGATATTAAATAGACCCCCACCATCTCCAACAAATAATGTACCACTAATTGAAGTATTTGCAACGAATCCTTTATTCGGAGAAATAGATGCAGTTGCCGAACCAGATACTATTCTAGGTAATTCTAAATCTTCAATTGCATCTAATGGAATATTATATAATCCACCACCATCACCTTGGTATAGAGATGCAGTTATTGATTGTGAAACATGAAGTGAACCACTTAGTTCTACTTTAACTGAACCTGAATTTATATTAGGGTCTAAGTTTTCTACTCTGAAAAACCCTAATGGGTCAACTGATGCAGTTACTGAACCAGTAAATATTTTTGATGAATCAATTGCTAAGTTAGCAATATCAATGTTTGTAATTCCACTACCATCACCAGTAATAATTCCACCTACATTTAATGATTCTGAAATATTTACCGAACCACTTAAAGATGTTAATATACTTCCAGTAATTCCAGTATCAAATACTTTAAATTCACCAGTTTCAGAAATAGATGCGGTATATGAACCACTTTCTAATGTATTTAATGTTAGTGCTAAATTAGCAATATTAATATCGGTTAGTCCACTACCATCACCTTCAAATCTACCACCACCACCAACAATTACTGAACCAGATGTTACCAATGAACCAGTTATTATAGAACCACTAATCGGTGCAGTTACTATGAAAGTATCACCACTTGCAACCGATGCTGTTGCCGAACCACTTGATATAAGAGGTGCAGCTGCTGCTTGTACATTTTCTAAGTTTGAACCATCTCCAAAATAAACTCCACTATATGAACCACTAAATGAACCACTTAATACTAAATCACTACTTCTATTTTCAAATCTACTTGATGTTGCAGAATATACTAAGATATCATTATTAGATGCAGTTGCAATTTGAACATTATGTAAATCACCTATATGAGAACCTAATTGAGGTCTTACTAAAATTTGTATATTATTACCATTTATTCTCTCAACAAGACCAATGGTTGATTTTAAGTTAGGAGCTTCAGGTTTAATATTTGTTAAACCACCAGGTCTTTCTGAATCTGGGTATAGAATATCTCCCTCTGCCCAAGCAGAACCAGTGTATTTTAAACCAGCATCTTCTAACTGAACTTTGTTAACATCCCTAACCATACCAAACCAAGTAGCAAACCCTTCTTGATTATTATCAATATTTTCCGTTAAAACACCTATTAATAGTGATTCTAAATGAGTACCATCTGATACTGATTTTACAACTCTAATACGATTACCTTGTGATGGGTTATTAGGGTCAACCATTACCAATGTACCATTAATCAAATCTTCACCTGATTTATTTACTACCTTTGGATAATATAGTTCTTGTCCCATTTGTAGAGATGCACTACCACCAGACATTCCTAAATCTAACGTACCTTCAGTTTCATTCCATTTTAGCCTACCAGGTTGAGATGGGAGTGTATTTTCACCAGTAACAAAATCTACAACTGATGAAGTTAAATAAGATGATGTTACAAATTGTGATGATAATTTGTCTGCAGAAGATATTCCCTTTACATCGAATTCACCTATTATATCAGTATTACCGCGTAAAACATTCTGTGGGATAATTGGTATCTCTTCTAATATTTCTATATCACCACCATATGATGATGATGGTACTGAATAATAATATAATCTTTTTGGTGTAGTATTATCAACTTCTATTTTAAGATATGCACCACTACTACCAGCAGTTCCATTAGTTGTTACTGATGTGGTATATTCAGAACCATCATTATGAGTACCATCTATTGCTTGGGATAGTTTTATTGGATTGTCTGTATTTGATGAATCTGATAAATCAAAGTGATATGTATCACCTACTATAAATTTAATTTTTTCTGGTCTAGCACCATTTATTAAAAATCCACTACCATCGATAGTTACTGATTGTGTAATAGGTATGGTTTCTAACTCAATAATAGAATTAGATACATATAGTCCGCCAGTTACATTTAAGTCTCCCTCGATTGATGATGTTGTATTTACTCTAAACCCATATTCAGGGTCTGTTGATGCAGTTACACTACCACTTGCTATAAATGATAACTCTTCTATTTTCTCAGCAAGAGCAGAAAGTGGAATATCAAACAAATCTCTACCACTACCACTAAACGAACCACTAATTGATGGAGATTCTATGTTATTAGTAACCAACATAGAACCACTTACAATAACAGTATCGTTAATTATTGTTTTAGTTATTGGAAAAGAATTTACTTTTTGGATTTGACCACCCATACCATTGTGATTAACACAATAGTAATATAAAGTATCAGGTGTATCAAAGTTTATTGTTATACTAACCTCAGAACCATTCGTTCCTGCATCAATACTTCCAGTATTAATACTACTAGTAAACGGAGTCCCACCACCATGTGTACCATGTTCGGTTGTTGAAAATCTTAATGGATGTGTAGCGTTTGTGGAATCTGATTGATTAAATGTATATGTACTACCACTTACTAAATAAAGTAATGGTTGTCTTTTTCCGTCTATTTCATATTTGTTACCATCATCAGTAGAAATTACTTTTACAATTTTTTCTAAATTATCACTTCCCCAAGAAGTAGATGCAGATACTATTAAACTACCACTTGTAGTTATACCTCCATCAAATCTACCAGTTGAATTTACTTCAAATCCTCTAGTTGGTTCAACTGATGCGGTTACTGAACCACTTACAATTCTAAATGCTTCTTCTGTTATTGCAGAACGAGGTATATCGAATAAGTTTGCACCACTACCACTAAATGAACCACTTATTAATTTAACATCACCAAAGAACGTTGAACCACTATCAATAGAAGTAACTGTAAATTGATTATCAAATGTTGATGCAGTTACACTACCACTTGCTATTAATGGAGAGGTTTCCGAAAGAGCAGATAATGGAATATCAAATAAATCTCTACCACTACCACTAAATACACTACCACTATCTAATTTTACATCACCTATAAAAAGTGAACCACTATCGGTAGAAGTTACTACAAATCCGGTATCAGGTGCAACTGATGCAGTTACACTACCACTTGATATTTGGAATGCATCTTCTGAAAGTGCAGATTGAGGAATGTTAAATAAACCAGCACCATCTCCTACAAATCCACTTGATGATATTTTAGCACTTGCTGATACGTTACCAAATATTTGGGTTTCTCCAAATATTTTTTGTACATCACTACCACTATCATCACCTAATATATTTGAACCAGATGAATATATAATTGAAGAAGATATAAAGTTTACAAATAATTCTTCAGCCGTAATTCTACCACTTACACTTAAATCACCTTGGATTGACGATGAAGTATTTACTTCGAATCCTTTATCAGGTGATATTGATGCAGTTGCTGAACCACTTGCTATTTTAAATGCATCTTCTGATAATGCTGATAATGGAATATTATTTAACTCAGAACCATCTCCTGCAAATGAACCACTAAATGAACTACTTATTTGGTCTACTATAATTAATGGAACATCTAGCGATTCTGATATAGAAACACTACCACTAAATTCAGATTTTATTGAGCCTGTTCCAAATACTTTGAATACACCATCAGTTGAAACAGATGCACTTACAGAACCAGTTGTGATTAAATTTGATAATAATGCATCTTCAACTAAAGCTGAACGAGGAATGTTAAATAGTCCTTCACCACTACCACTAAAGAATCCACTCCCAGATGGTATTTCAATATCTCCTATAAAGATAGAACCACTTTCATCAGAGGTTACTTTAAATTGATTATTTTCAGTTGAGGCAGTTACACTACCACTTGCTATAAAAATAGCTTCTCTAGTTACTAATGCAGTTATAGAATCAGTTGCATCATCTGATAATGCTGAGAAAGGTATATCAAATAAATCCTCACCACTACCACTATATTTTGAACCACTAGTCAGTTGTATGTTACCACTTACAAATAAAGAACCACTTAGTTCAGTTGTTACCGAACCAGTTCCTTGTACTCGGAAGAACCCATCAGTTGAAACAGATGCAGTTACCGAACCTGTTTGAATTATATTAGAAATAAGTGCATCTTCTGTTAATGCAGAACGAGGTATATTAAATAACTCTTCACCACTACCACTAAAAAATGAACCAGATGATAAGAATACCGAACCACTAAAAATAGAACCACTTTCTATCGAATCCACTACAAATCCTTCATCAGGTGTTACAGATGCAGTTACCGAACCACTTCTTATAAATGTTGATAAAAGTGCATCTTCGGTTAGAGCTGAACGAGGTATATCAAATAAATCCTCACCACTACCACTGTATTTTGAACCAGATGATAATGTTATGTTTCCAAAGAAAGTTGAACCACTACCCTCAGATATTACAACAAACCCATCTTCATTTGAAACAGATGCAGTTACATCACCAGATTGTATTGTAGTTGATATTTCAACTTCTTCGGCTAATGCAGATAGAGGAATATTAAATAAATTTTCACCACTACCACTAAAGAATGAACCACTACTTAGGAATACAGAACCACTAAATGTTGAACCACTATCCAGTGAGGTTATTACAAATCCAGTATCAGGGTCTACTGAAGCCGTTACAGCTCCACTAATAATTAAATTAGTTTCTAATGCATCTTCAGTTAATGCCGACCGAGGTATATTGAATAAGTTCTCACCACTACCACTAAAAGAAGAACCACTATTAAGATTAACATTTCCACTAACTAATAACGAACCACTTAATTCAGTTGTTACTGAACCAGTTCCAAATACTCTAAAAAATCCATCAGTTGAAACTGAGGCTGTTACTGAACCAGTTGTAATTAAATTAGAAAGTAATGCATCATCAGTTAATGCACTCTTTGGTATATTAAATAAGTTCTCACCACTACCACTAAATGAAGAGCCACTATTTAGTTCTAAGTTACCACTAATAAAGGTAGAACCACTTAGTTCGGTTGTTACCGAACCAGTTCCAAATACTCTGAAGAATCCATCGGTTGATACTGATGCTGTTACTGAACCTGTTGTTATTAAATTTGATAATAATGCATCATCGGTAAGTGCTGATTTTGGAATATTAAATAAATTCTCACCACTACCACTAAATGCAGAACCAGATGTTAATTGTACATTTCCACTAACAAATGTAGAACCACTTATAGTAGTATCCCCAAATACATCTAATGAACCAGTTATTTCAACCGAACCTGTAAATTCTTGCTTATCTGTTGAAAATTCACCAAATCTATTTGAACCTGAAGAAAATATTATTGAAGATGAAATAATTTCTACAATTAATTCTCTTGCTACTATTCTATTATCAACGATTAAATCACCAGTAACTTTAACATCACCATTAACATCCATATCCCCACCAAATGATGATGATACGTTTACTAAAAATCCAGTATTTGGTGCAATTGATGCAGATGCAGAACCAGATATTAATCTTACTGCTTCTGGTAGATTATTTAATTCAGAACCATCTCCGGCGAATGAACCACTAAAAGAACCAGTAACTTGGTCTAATTGTAAGGTTGTTACAAATAAACGATTACCATCAGAATCAGATGCGACTAACGCAATAGAGCCAGATGAAATCGACCCACTCGCAGGAACACCCAAGTTTGGTTCAGCTTCATTTAATCTCAGATAGTCATATCTATCCTCAGAAACATTGTTAGGTTTTACTACTCTAACCTTTCCACTTAATAATTGGCTCATTTATTATTAGTCTTAGTATATAATTATTCGTTTGCACTTTCAAGAATCGATAATATCACCGTTAAATTTGTAGAACCTGATACAATTAATGAAAATTGTTGTTCCAATACTAATTTACCTGCTACAATCGGTGATAGTGAATCACCTGCTGGAATAGTTACATTAGTAATTAAATCTACGGGTTGTTGTCTAACTCTTGTTGGATTTGATATCGTTTCGGATATTGCCCCAAGTAAATCGATAGATGCTGATATTGAACCTGTTTCTGCTAAGAGAGTATTATCAAAAGATTGTGTTACACTATCTTGATAAATTCTAGCAACATTAGCAGACCCAGTTACCGATTCGTTAATAAGTATTTTACTTACTAACTCTTTTGCATAGTCGATTGATTGATATGATGCAGTAAAATAATCATTGGGTATTAGAATCTCGCCGTTCTTATTATAATAAGAAAGAGCAGCCTTTTTAGATTGTAATGTACCCCCAGCAATTAAATCAGCCTCAACACCATCCACAGCCGTTCTAACATATTCTTCAAAGAAAGAAGATGTAAAGCTAAATGGAATTTGTGTTAAATTATTTTGAAAACTAATATATGCAGCAGATTCTTTTTCTAAAAATGTTTGGTTTTTTTCAATAAGTGCCGATGCACTAAAAAAACTACCAGTATTACTAATTGAATCTACTTGAGGAACTGGTAAATCTCTGTTACTTGTTATACTAATAGTAACGGGCTCATCTAGTTCTCCGGTATTTGTTATTTGTGCAGATAATAGAATAGTTGAAACTCCTTTTGGAGCTGAGTAAACTATATCGTTATCACCAGTTAAAGTGGTAAGTACGGATTTAAATGCATTTAGTGGTATTAATTCTTCTGCCATATCCTATATAAATATTTGATTTCTTTTTTATCCTTAATCTTGCAGTGCTAATGAGAATGGAGTTACAAGTGAGAATAATGATTTGGAGAATGTTCTTCCTTCCAAGGTACCAGATGCCTGTTTAATAACAAGACCTCCACCAATTCTAAAGTCACCAAGTTCGTTACCAGAAGTAAAGAATACTCTACCTCCACCTATTTCCGTAATTTCTTTATCAGGGTCAGGTATACCATCACCACCTTGATTAGGAGGTAATGCTTTATAAGTTACACCAGCACCTGCGTATGAGAAATCATGCCCAGTTGTAATAATTAAAGAACCAAACTCTTCAACTGGTGCCTGTCTTGCAACAAATTGGAATTGAGTTCTTAAATATCTATTAGTTTCTGCAGTTTCTAATTTTTGTTCGTTAATAACAACAGCTGCACTTCCGTATATACCATTGTAATACGATTCAGCTGCTCTTATACTTCTTTCATTACCACCATAGATAATATCAGTTACGATAGCATCTAAAATAAATCCAGTATCTCTATAACATTTTTCTTCATTGTAAATAAAGGAAGGGAATGCCGCATTTGTGTACGATATTGCTTTACCTTGTAATTCTTTCTTAGCATTTCTAAGAGCAGTTGCACCATTGTTATTCAAAAATGCTGGGAATAATAATTGCTGTTGTTTAATTATCTTTTCAGCCAACCCTTTAGAGAAATCAATACCATCAGTTGTTTGTGGTTTTTGTTCCGTAGTTGCGATTGAAGGAATGTAATAGTAGAATGTACCTGCTTGAACTGCTCTTTCATTACCACCATATGTTAAATCGGTAGCAACAGCATCAATTATGTATCCTAAATCTCTACTACAACTAACTTCGTTGTATTCAAACTCACTCCAAGATGAACTTAGATAAGCTATTGTTTCTTTTTGTATAAATGATGTATTATCTCTCAATAACTGAACACCATTCTTAATTTCAGTAGATGGAGTTGTGTAGATTAAATTTTGAACAACATTTTGTGAAGTTCCATTTGCAAATCTAATTCCATCAACCGTTGGGTCTAATTGATTTTGTTCTGAAGGTGTTCCACCATTTGTAGCTCTTGAAGGATATCTCCAATAATACAATCCTGCAACAGTACTTCTCTCATTACCACCATAAACTAAGTCAGTTATAGCAGCATCAATTATATATCCAGTATCTCTTCTACATTTATCTTCACTGTAAGTTACATTACTCCAAGAAGATGATATAAATTCAATAGTTTCATTTTGTACGAAACTTCTATTGTTTCTTAGTAATTCAGCCGATGCAGATACTTCAGATGTTGGTAAAACGAATGTTGTGTTCTCCAATACCTTTCCAGCTAATCTAGCAGAGTAGTTAATTCCATCAATTGTTTGATTTAATTGTCCACTTGCAGTAACTTGGTAATTAAGTGTTGCATTTGATGGTTTTTCAAAATAATATTCACCATTTACCTTACTTCTTTCATTTCCACCATATAAGAAATCAGTTGCAACACCATTTAAGATGTATCCAGTATCTCTCTTACATTTATCTTCGTTATAATCGAATGTACTCCAAGAAGATGAGATGTAAGCGATTACTTCGTTCTGAATAAATTCTTTATTATCTAAAAGAACCTTATTTCCAGCCAATCTTTCAGCCGATGCAGTTACGAATATTTCACTTTGTACTAATTTACTTCCTAAATCACCAGCGTACTTAATACCAGTTGTTGTTGGTTCTAATTGAGTAGTTGTAGCCGTTGAAGGATATTTGTAATAGTATTCTCCTGCAATTTTACTTCTTTGAGTTCCTCCGTAAAGTAAATCAGTAGAAACTGCGTCTATAATGTGTCCAACATCTCTTCTACAAGTTGATTCTACATAATCAAACCCTTCCCAAGAAGAACTTAGGTATGAAATTGATTCAGATTGGATAAACTCTCTATTACTTCTCAATAATTCAACCGAAGCAGATAATTGATTAGATGGTAAACTAAATGTTGCTCCTTTTACAATTTGGTCTGCTAATTGTGATGCATAATTAATACCATCAACAGTTTGTTGTGATTGTGAACCAGTTCCATTTGCTTCAGATGGGAATTGGTAGTAGAATTTAGCATTTACCGAAGATGCTGATACAATTCCGTATCTTAAATCTTCTGCTACACCATTTACTATAAATCCAACATCTCTTCTACACTTATCAGAATCATAATCGAAACCATACCAAGAAGATGAGATATATTCTACTACTTCATTTTGTATAAATGGTACACTTTCAGTAATTAAACCATATGCAGACAATATGTCAGAATCGGTTGATACTAAACCATAATTTGTTGCTGGTTGAATAACACTTACTGAATTTTGTTCAGTTCTAACAAATGTATGTACTGATTGAGGTAAGTGTTTGATTGCACCACTTGAAGCGGATACAAAATTATGTACCGATTGAGGTAGATGTTTCACAGCATTTGTTGATGCTGATACGAATGTATGTATTGAACCACTTGCACTTCCACCATCACCTACATTTATAGTAAATGTTCCAGTTTGTCTTTCTAATCCATCATTTGTAGCAGATACAAATGTATGAGCCGATGTATATGGAGATGAACCTATATTAATATCAAATGTATTTGTAGTTACATTAGATATAGGTAACCATCTACCTGATGGGTAGTCTATTCCTACTCTTGGGTATGATTTTTCAACACTATTTCCATCTAATACACAAGTATATGTAAGTGAATTATCAGAAAGTTTGATATAATCACCATTATTGAAATTATGATTAGAAATTGTTATAGTAACATCACCATTTGATGCATCATAAGGAGCATTGGTTACTGTATGTGATGTTGTTCCAACTGAATTTATCACAATTGACTGCTCGGCATATGGGTCAGAACCACTTCTTGGATAAGAGTGAGTTGTAGAATCACCATCTTGGTCACAAGTAAATGCGAATGATTCATTTTCTAATACTACACTTCTTCCTACCCCTAAACCATGTTGCCCAACAGTTACAACCATATCTCCACTCAACGCGTTGTAATTTACATCACTTGGTGTAAATAATTTATTAGGGCCTGATGCTCCAACATTAACTGTCATTGTAGTTCCAGTTATTGAAGTAATTTTCATTGAACGACCAGCATATGGGTCAATTCCAACTCTTGGATATGACTTAACCGATTGATTATTATCCATATCACAAGTAAATGCAAATGATTGAGGGTCTAATATAATACCTTCGCCAACACTTAAACTATGACTTTCAACAGTCATTACGAAATCACCAGTTGATGGGTCGTAACTAGCAGTAGTTGGATTAAATTCTACATTTGGTCCAGATGCTCCTACATTAAGAGTTATAGTATCATTAGTTTTAGATATTATTTCTAATTTAGTATTGTATGCAGGTTGCCCAACTGAAGGTAAGTTATGTTCAGTTTTGTTGTTATCCATATCACAAGTAAATGTGAATGATTCAGGTTTTAAGTATATACCCTCACCTACATCAAAACTATGACTTACTACCGTCATTACAAAATTACCATTAGATGGGTCATAAGTAGCGTTAGTTGGTGTTACATCTGCTTTACCATTTGAAATAGCATCTGATACGATAGAGAATGATGATGATATTGTATTAAGAATTGTAATATCAGTTATATCTCCTCCAGTAGCTGGGGATAATGATGTTATTTTGATATTATTATCAGTATTTAAACTTCCAGTTGGAACAAATAAAGTTTCTTTATCTACAATCTTTTCAATTAAATCTTTAGCGTAAATTAATGCATCAGTTGTTTCTTGTATTTGAACACCAGTTGCTTTAGATGGGAATCTATAATAGAATTCTCCAGCAGTTAATGCTCTTTGGTTACCACCATATCTTAAATCAGTTGCAACAGCGTCAATTATAAATCCAGTATCTCTTTTACAACTAGCTTCCTTGTAATCTAAATTAGGATATTTAGCATTTACAAATTCAACAGTTTCAGATTGAATAAATTCTCTATTATTTCTAATTGATTCATAAACATACTCAACTTCATTTGATGCAGTTTGGAATATTGCTCCACTTACAATTTCTGATACAAATCCTTGTACGAAATCTACTGCAGTTACAGTTGGGTCTTTTTGTTTATTCTCATTTGGTACACCACCAATTATTGCTGCTGATGGGTATCTATAATAGTAATCTCCTGCATTTACACTTCTTTCATTTCCACCATATAATAAATCAGTAGAAACTGCATCTATAATATGAGTTATATCTCTCTTACAAGTTGTTTCATTATAAGTAAACCCATCCCAAGAAGATGAAAGGAATGCAATTGTTTCGTTTTCAATAAACTCTCTATTGTTTCTTATTAATTCAACTGAACCACTTAATACAGCAGAAGCAGTTTGGAAAGTATATCCTCTTACAATACTTTCTGCCAATCTACCAGCATAATTAATACCATCTAATGTTTGTTGTAATTGTGCACCTTGTGCCTGCGATGGGAAATCATAATAGAACTTACCATTGAATATAGATGAAGAGTTTGCGTTATGTAGCATATCTTCTGCAGCACCACTTATAATTGCTCCTATATCTCTACTACAACTAGTCTCATTGTAAGACGCTGTAGACCAAGAAGATGATAAATAAGCGATAGTTTCACTTTGTATGAACTCAATGTTATCTTTTAGTAAGTTATAAGCTGCTAGTGTTTTTGGTGAATCCGATGGATTGCCATATTCAACAAGGGTTGGTAATGAACCAGTTCCATTTTCAACAATATTAGTTACAATTGAAATTGATGATGAAATCAATCTTTGTTGTAATCTATCTCCAAATGATGATGATGTTATTTGAGTTGCATCAGTAACTTTAATTAAGTTATTTTTATCAGAGTTATTCTTAACAATACTTGGTTTAACAGATACACCATTTTGTAATATATCCTCTATTGTACCAATAGATGATTTTACTTTGTTGATTTCAGTTATAGAACCATTGATTGAAGAAGTAAACTGATTAGTATCAGTTACTTTAATATGATTTATTGTATTACTTACAACCGCTGGTAAAATACTTATTGAATCTTTAGTAGTTCTAACAAATGTGTGAACTGATTGTGGTAAGTGTTTTACTGCGTTAGTAGATGCAGATACAAATGTGTGTACTGATTGTGGTAAATGTTTTACTGCATCTAAAGATGATGATACAAATGTGTGTACCGAACCAGAAGCACTTCCTGCATTACCCACATTAATTGTAAATGTTCCAGTTTGTCTTTCAATACTATTTTCTAATGCTGATACAAATGTATGTTCCCCAACATATGATGAAGAACCAATGTTAATCTTAAACGTATTAGTAGTTACATTAGAAATCTCTAACCATCTACCAGAAGGATAATCATAATTAGGTCTTGGGTATGATTTTTTAACAGTATTACCGTCCAATATACAAGTATAAGATAATCCATTATCAGAAATCTTAATATAATCACCATTACTAAATCCATGTCCAGCGATTGTTATAGTAACATCACCAGTTGCCGAATTATATGGTGCATCAGTTGGTGTGTGTAAAGTTTTTCCAACTGAAGTTATTTTTATAGATTTACCAGCGTAAGGGTCTGAACCTAATCTTGGGTAAGAATGTGTTGTTGTATTTCCATCTTGGTCACAAGTGAAAGCAATAGATTCATTTTCTAATACTACACTTCTACCAACTCCTAATCCAAATGATTCACTAACAGTAAGAACCATATCTCCACTCAATCCATTATAGGAAGCAGATACAGGTTTAAATGTTTTGTTTTCAGCAGATGCCCCTACATTAACTGTCATTGTAGTTCCAGTTATAGAAGTAATCTTCATTGAACGACCAGCAAAAGGGTCTATACCTAATCTCGGATAAGATTTAATAGATTGATTGTTATCCATATCACAAGTAAATGCGAATGAACCAGTATCTAATACAATACCTTCTCCTATACTTAGGTTATGTGTTCCAGTTGTAATTACGAAATCTCCATTAGATGGGTCATAAGTAGCGTTAGTTGGAGTAAACGATACATTCGGACCAGATACTCCTACATTTACAGTTATAGTATTTGTAGTTTTAGATGTAATAGATAATACACCACTATAAGCAGGTTGTCCAACTGAAGGTAAATTGTGTTCAGTTTTATTACCATCCATATCACAAGTAAATGTGAATGATTCAGGTCTTATATAAATTTCATCTCCAACATTTAAGTTGTGATTTGAAATAGTAATTACAAAGTTACCATTAGCAGGGTCATAAGTTGCAGTTGATGGAGTAAATGAACCAGTACCATTTTCTATGATATCGATTATTTGTCCAAATGATGAACTTACAATATTAAACTCATTATCAGTTGTATAAGTACCACTAGCAGTTACATAAGAACCAGTAGTTAAATTCTGAGGAGTATCTAACGTATCATCATACCATTTTGCTAATGCGAATGAAGTTTTATCAGTTCCTAATTTAATTATATCATTAATAAATCCTACACTTCTCGTTATAAATGCAGATTCAACTTCACTACCACTAAGTACTGATGTAAATTGTGGTGTATCAGTAATTTTAATTAATCCTTCAATCGATTCACTTAAAACAGGTACAGTACTTACTGAACTTTGTTGTGTTCTAACGAATGTATGATTAGATTGAGGTAAATGTTTAATAGCTCCATTAGATGAAGATATAAATGTATGTAATGATTGAGGTAAGTGTTTTACTGCTCTATCAGAAGATGATACGAATGTATGGATTGAACCAGAAGCACTTCCACCATCACCTACATTAATTGTAAACGTTCCATCTTGTCTTTCTAATCCGTTAGTAGTTGCTGATACGAATGTATGAGAACCTACATATGGAGATGAACCAATGTTTATATCAAATGTATTTGTTGTTACATTAGAAATTTCTAACCATCTTCCACTTGGATAATCGTAGTTAGGTCTTGGATAAGATTTTGTAGTTGTATTACCATCTAATACACAAGTATAAGTTAAAGAATTATCATCTAATTTGATGTAATCTCCATTATCAAAATTATGATTAGCAATTGTAATAGTTACATCACCAGTTGCAGAATTATATGGTGCATTAGTTACACTATGGTTTGTTTTACCAATTGAACTAATTACGATTGATTGTTCTGCATACGGGTCTGAACCACTTCTTGGGTATGAGTGAGTAGTTAAGTTACTATCCATATCACAAGTGAATGCGATTGATTCGTTTTCTAACACTACACTTCTTCCTATTCCCAATCCAAATGATTCAGAAACAGTCAGAGTCATATCTCCACTTAGAGCATTATATGAAGCAGATACAGGTGTGAAATATTTATTCGGACCTGATGCTCCTACATTAAATGTCATTGTAGTATCAGTTACAGCTGTAAGAGGAATTGAACGTACTGAATACGGGTCGATTCCAACTCTTGGATATGATTTAACTGATTGGTTATCATCCATATCACAAGTAAATGCAAATGATTCAGATACCATAATGATACCCTCACCCACACTTAAACTATGACTTGCCACAGTTACCACAAAATCACCAGTTGCTGGGTCATAAGATGCAGTAGTTGGATTGTATTCTACGTTTGGACCAGATTTACCAACATTAAGAGTTATAGTATCTTCGGTTACCGATTTGATTTTAGTTCTCTTATTATAAGAAGGTTGTCCAACTGAAGGTAAATTATGTTCACTTCTATTACCATCCATATCACAAGTAAATGTGAATGATTCAGGTCTTAGGTAAACACCATTATCAGTTGTTAATCCATGCTCATTTATAGTCATTACAAAATCACCATTAGATGGGTCATAAGTAGCGTTAGTTGGAGTAAATGAATTTATACCATCAGTTATGATTCCAGTTACAACTCCATAAGATTCACTAACTTCAGTTTTATAAGAACCACTTAATGCGATTGAAGATGGTATGGAATTAAAAGATGTTACTTTAATGTTTCCATCGGTATTAGATACCTTTGATGGAGATAATAATGTTTGTTGTGTAATTATATCAGTAACTAAATTCTTAGCGTACATAATACCATCAATAGTTTCATCCTTTTGTACAGTAGTTGCCTCAGAAGGGAATAAGTAGTAGAATTCTCCACCCTTAACACTTCTTTGATTACCACCCCATAAGAAATCAGTTGCAACACCATCTAAAATGTGGCCAACATCTCTTCTACATTTTTCTCTATTGTATTTAAAGAATGGATATTTGAAATCAATATATTCAGTTACTTCTTTTTGAATTAAACTTCTATTATCTCTAATTGTATTCCAAATACTTAATTTAGTTGCCGAAGGTTGTACTAATACAACATTCTGAATAAGTTTTTGAACTAAGTTAGCTGCATGTATTATACCATCGATAGTTTGTGTTTTTTGAACACTTGTTGCTTCTGATGGATATAAGTAATAATACTCACCAGCAATAACACTTCTTTCATTTCCACCATATCTTAAATCGGTAGATACGGCATCTAAAATGTGCCCAACATCTCTACTACATTTAGCTTCATCATAATCAAACCCAACCCATGAAGATGAGATGTAAGCAATTACTTCAGCTTGAACTAATTCTCTATTTTGTTCTATCGTTTGATATAATCCTTCTTTTTCTACTGATGGGTTTACTAATATAGTATTACTCATTACCTTATCAGATAATCTTTGAGCATGAACTATACCATCAACAGTTTGGTCTAATTGTGAACCTTGTGCTTGTGATGGATATTTGTAATAGAAATCTCCAGCTATTATACTTCTTTCGTTTCCACCATATAATAAATCAGTAATTGCTGCATCTATTATATATCCAGTATCTCTTTTACATTTTACATCATCGTAATTAGAAGCGTTCCAAGAAGATGAAACATATTCTATTACTTCATTTTGAATTAAATCTCTATTTTCTAATACTAAGTTGTAAGCGTTTACTTTTTCAGAAGTTGGTGGTACAAATACTGCTCCACTAATTACCTTTTGTGCAACTTCACCAGCATATTCAATACCATCCAGTGTTGGGAACAATTGAGAACCAGTTGCTTCTGATGGATATTTCCAATAGAATATACCAGCATTAATTGTTCTTTCATTACCACCATATACAATATCAGTAATTGATGCATCTAAGATATGTACTACATCTCTCTTACAAGTATTTTCTGGGTAATCAAATGATGACCAAGATGCCGATAAGAATGATATAGCCTCTTCTTTAATAAACTCTTTGTTGTTGTTTATAATAGTTTGTGTATCTAATCTATCTTGTACTGGAGATGAGAATACTTCATTCAATACTACCTTTTGTGCTAATTTACTTGCATATCTAATTCCATCAAGTGTTTGATTCAATTGAGAACCTTGTGCCTGTGATGGGTATTCTAAGTAAAATTTACCATTAAAGATAGATGCAGAATAAACATTGTGAATTAAGTCTTCGGCGGCACCACTAACAATTCCACCAATATCTCTACTACAACTTGTCTCGTTATAATCTGCAGCTGACCAAGAAGACGATAAATAAGCTATTGTTTCTTCTTGTATGAAATCTATATTTTCTTTTAGTAAGTTGTAAGCTGCAACAGTTGATGACGCAGTTACTTCACTTCCATATAATGATGATGATTGATAAGAACCACTACCAAATTCTATAATTCTAGTTACAATCTCAAATGATTCTGAGATGAATGAAATATCACTAGCAGATGCCGATGTAGCCGATGTATATTGAGATACAGTTCCTACTGCAATTGCTTCTTCGGTATTATCAACATATGGAGGTATAACACTTACTGATTCATTTTGTGTTCTAACAAAAGTATGAACTGATTGTGGTAAATGTTTTACTGCCGAACGAGATGCAGACACAAATGTATGAATTGATTGTGGTAAATGTTTTACTGCATTGTTTGATGCCGATACAAATGTATGTATTGAACCACTTGCACTTCCACCATCTCCAACGTTTATTGTAAATGTACCATCTTGTCTTTTTATACCATTAGATGTAGCAGATACAAATGTATGTGCTCCAACATATGATGAAGAACCTATATTAATATCAAATGTATCGTTAGTTACGTTTGATACCTCTAACCATCTACCAGATGGATAATCTATTGTAGGTCTTGGATATGATTTCTCAGTTGTGTTTCCATCTAATACACAAGTATAAGTTAGTGCATTATCATCTACTTTAATATAATCACCATTACTAAATCCATGTGATGAAATAGTAAGTGTAACAATACCAGTTGTTGGATTGTATGGTGCATTTGTTGGAGTATGTGATGTTGTACCAACTGATGTGATTAATATCGATTGTTCAGCATATGGGTCAGAACCACTTCTTGGGTAAGAATGTGTAGTTGAATCTCCATCTTGGTCACAAGTGAAAGCAAAAGATTCATTTTCTAATACTACACTTCTATTTACACCTAATCCATGTTGACCAACTGTAACTACCATATCTCCACTCAATGCGTTGTAATTTACATCAGAAGGAGTAAAGTATTTATTTGGTCCAGAAGCACCAACATTAACAGTCATTGTTGTATCAGTAACATCCGTTATAATCATTGAACGACCAGCGTATGGGTCAATTCCTAATCTTGGATATGATTTGATTGCTTGGTCATTATCCATATCACAAGTAAATGCGAATGATTGTGTATCTAATATAATACCTTCACCAACACTTAACGTATGAGTACCAGTTGTGATTACAAAATCACCAGTAGCAGGGTCATAACTTGCAGTAGAAGGTGTGAACTCTACATTAGGACCTGATTTACCAACATTTACAGTTATAGTATTATCAGTTACCGATTTGATTCTTAATTTGCTATTGTAAGCAGGTTGACCAACTGAAGGTAATTTATGTTCAGTTTTATTATCATCCATCGTACAAGTGAATACAAATGATTCAGGCTTTAGATAGATACTATCTGATTTCTTAAATTTGTGATTTGGAATAGTCATTACAAAATCACCATCAGCAGGGTCATAAGTTGCCGTTGTTGGAGTAGAACCAGTTCCAAATTCTATAATATCTAATACAGTTTCAAATGAAGATGATAACTTAGATATAAGAGTTTCTGAACCAACCAATGAAGAAGTATATTGTGTACCACTTCCTCTCTTAACCAAACCATCAATAGTTTTAGTTAATATTGGTAAAGTACTCACCGAATTAGTATTTGTTCTTACAAATGTATGATTCGATTGAGGTAAATGTTGTATTGCCGCGTTTGATGCAGATATAAATGTATGTGGTGATTGTGGTTTGTGTTTAATAGAATCACTTGATGATGATACAAATGTATGTATCGAATTCTTAGCACTGCCAGCATCACCTACATTAATTGTAAATGTTCCACTTTGTCTTTTTATACCACCAGTTGTTGCTGATACGAAAGTATGAGCTGATGTGTATGATGATGTTCCTATGTTTATATCAAAAGTATCAGTAGTTACATTTGAGATTGATAACCATCTTCCAGAAGGATAATCATAACCAACTCTAGGATATGATTTCTCAACTACATTACCATCTAATACACAAGTATAAGATAATGAGTTATCATCAACCTTTACATAATCACCATTACTAAATCCATGTCCAGCAATTGTTAATGTAATTACACCACTTGCTGCATCATAAGGAGCATTTGTTGGTGTGTGTTCAGTAAATCCAACTGAAGTAATAGGAATAGATTTCCCAGCATAAGGGTCTGAACCTAATCTCGGATAAGAATGAGTTGTAGAATTATCATCTTGGTCACAAGTAAATGCGATAGATTCGTTTTCTAACACTACACTTCTACCAACTCCTAATCCATGCTGTCCAACAGTTACAATCATATCACCAGTCAATCCGTTATAAGAGGCAGTTGATGGTGTGAATGTTTTATTTGGACCCGAAGCACCAACATTAAAAGTTAACGTAGTATCGGTTACTGATGTGATTGGAATAGAACGTACTGCAAATGGGTCAATACCAACTCTTGGATATGATTTAACCGATTGGTCATTATCCATATCACAAGTGAACGCAAATGATTCATTAGAAAGTACAATACCTTCCCCTACACTTAAAGTATGTTTACCAACAGTTGCACTAAAATCACCAGTTGCCGGGTCGTAGGATGCATTGGTTGGATTGAACTTTGTGTTAGGACCTGATTTACCAACATTTACACTTATGGTATCATCGGTTATTGAATTTATTGTTAATTGTTTATTGTATGCGGGTTGTCCAACTGAAGGTAATTTATGTTCAGTTCTATTACCATCCATATCACAAGTGAATACAAATGATTCTGGTTGTAAGTAAATTCTATCTCCAACATCTAAACCATGCTGAGAAACATTCATTACAAATTCACCATCAGCTGGATTGTATGTTGCTGAAGTTGGTGTAAATTTATCTACACCACTTTTTAAGATACCAACTACTGTA